>Ga0206118_100172_pt1 | contig 64206 bp, 56 predicted proteins | sample 3A20Ametagenome_FD_177999 | JGI IMG/M metagenome (GOLD analysis project Ga0206118, IMG submission 177999) | Enriched microbial communities from leaf-cutter ant dump, University of Wisconsin, Madison, United States - 3A20A | ecosystem: Environmental > Terrestrial > Nest > Insects nest > Nest dump... | reverse complement strand
GCACGTGTTGCAGCTCCGCCAGCCTCCGTTCGCACGTTCTAACCCGACGCGCACGTGTTGCAGCTCTTCCAGCCGCCGTTCACACACTCTAACCCGACGCGCACGTGTTGCAGCTCCTCCAACCTCCGTTTACACGCTCTAACCCGACGCGCACGTGTTGCAGCTTCTCTAGCCTCCGTTCGCACGTTCTAACCCGACGCGCACGTGTTGCAGCTTCTCTAGCCTCCGTTTGCACGCTCTAGCCCGATCCGCTCCGGTTGCAGCTTCTCCACCCCTCATTCACTCTCCTGTCATTTCTTCATTCCAGCGGATTCATTCATGAAGTGAGCTGTCTCATCAGGCGAATAAACCTGCCTTTGAGACGGCTCTTTCTTGTTTTCGAAGAGATTTTCCAGGTTCCTGTCGCCTGTTACGTAATATTTAGGTAATAATACATAACATTAATATAGCAAAAACACATCTAAAGATTCGATTTTCAGTTATTTATGTAAGTTATATTGACACAAAAACCAACATAACCATATAATGTCACTAACGAACGACGGGGCTGCAACAAGACCCAAACGTTCGTAAATAGAGAAAAACCAAAACAAAGGATTGGGGAGTGGAAGGATGAGGAAAGTCGGCTGGTTAAAAGGTTTCGCAATGGTGTTGGCGGCAAGCTTGGTGTTGGCGGGCTGCGGGGGCGACAAGAACAACGAAGCGGGAGGCGCCTCTGCCACCGGTTCGCCATCCGCATCGGAGTCCGGCGCGGCGGCGAGCGGAGACAAAATCAAGGTAGGCATTCTGCATTCCTTGAGCGGCACGATGTCCATCTCCGAAGTGACGGTGAAAAACTCCGAGCTGATGGCGATCAAGGAGATCAACGCCAAAGGCGGCGTGCTCGGCAAGCAGATCGAAGCGGTCGTGGAAGACGGCGCATCGGACTGGCCGACGTTCGCCGAGAAAGCTCGCAAGCTGTTGTCGGAAGACAAAGTCGCAACCGTGTTCGGCGGCTGGACGTCCGCGAGCCGGAAAGCGATGCTTCCCGTATTCGAAGAGCTGAACGGTCTGCTGTGGTATCCCGTTCAGTACGAAGGCATGGAATCTTCCCCCAACATTTTCTACACAGGCGCAACCACGAATCAGCAGATCGTTCCTTCCATCGATTTCTTGCTTGAGCAAGGCAAGAAGAAAGTGTTCCTGCTCGGCTCCGACTACGTATTCCCGCGGACGGCCAACAAGATCATCAAGGCGCAGCTCGCCGCCAACGGCGGAGAGACCGTCGCCGAAGAATATACGCCGCTCGGACATACGGACTACACGACGATTATCGCCAAGATCAAGGAAGCGAAGCCGGACGTCGTCTACAACACGCTGAACGGAGACAGCAACGTCGCGTTCTTCAAGCAGCTGAAGGATGCGGGCATTACTTCCGCCGACCTGATGACGGTCTCGGTATCCATCGCGGAAGAAGAAGTGAAAGGGATCGGAGCGGAGTACCTGACCGGACATCTGGTCGCATGGGACTACTTCCAGACCACGGATACGCCGGAGAACAAAGTGTTCGTCGAAAGCTTCAAGAAGGAATACGGCGAGGACAGCGTGACCAGCGATCCGATGGAAGCCGGTTACGTCGCGGTCTATCTCTGGGCAGCCGCGGTCGAGAAAGCGGGCTCGTTCGAGGTAGACAAAGTGAAGGAAGCGGCCAAAGGGATCGAATTCAACGCTCCCGAGGGCAAGGTGACGATCGACGGCGACAACCAGCATATCTACAAAACCGTACGCATCGGGGAGATCAAGGAAGACGGACAGATCGTGGAGCTGTGGAATTCCGGCGGCCCCGTCAAGCCGGACCCGTATCTGGCTACTTATGAGTGGGCGAAGGGCCTGAGCGAATAACGACGCTGCGGTCGCGGTCTCGGCTGGGGAAGTGTTCGGTGCAAGCCGGAGCTTCCCCTCGCTTGTCCATGCGGCCTGTGGGAGACGGGGGTTACGAAGATGGAGATCTGGATTTCGCAGCTGTTCAACGGGCTTAGCGTCAGCTCGATTCTGCTGCTCATCGCTCTTGGTCTGGCCGTTACGTTCGGCCTGATGAGAGTCATCAACATGGCGCACGGGGAATTCATCATGATCGGCGCCTACGGGGCGTATATGACGCAGCAAATTTTCAAATCGACATTGCCTAAAAGCCTGTTCGACGCATATTTTCCGGTGGCTCTTCTCGCCAGCTTCGTCTTGGCTTTCGCGATCGGCTATCTGCTCGAAGTGACGCTCATCCGTTTCTTGTACGGGCGGCCGCTCGACAGTCTGCTCGCCACCTGGGGAGTCGGATTGATGCTGCAGCAGCTGGCGCGGACGATCTTCGGCGCGCCCAACGTGGCGGTGTCCAGTCCGACCTGGCTGGACGGAGGCTGGGCGCTCATACCGGGCGTCGTGCTGCCTTACAAACGCTTGTTCATCATCGCGCTGGTCGCGTTCTGCTTGTTCGCGATGTATTTGTATATTTACCGCAGCAACGCCGGGCGGCGGATGCGGGCAGTCATGCAGAACCGCGACATGGCGGCCTGCCTCGGCATCTCGACGAGGCGAGTAGACGCGTTCACGTTCGCAATCGGCTCCGGCATCGCCGGTATTGCCGGCTGCGCGCTGACGCTGATCGGACCGATCGGCCCTTCGATCGGCACGTACTATATCGTCGACGCGTTCATGGTCGTCGTGCTAGGCGGAGTCGGCAAGCTGGTCGGCACGGTCGCGGGAGCGCTCGGCATCGGAGTGTTCAATACGCTGTTCGAGTGGTGGACGGACGCTTCTCTGGGCAAGGTGCTCGTGTTCCTCTGCATCGTCGCATTCCTGCAATGGAAGCCGATGGGGATGTTCGCGGTCCGCTCCCGCTCATTGGACGGCTGAGCCGTCCCGCCGTTCCGCAACAACGAACTCGCGCAATGGAGGTGATCGCGGTGCAATGGATGTCCCGTCTGCCGCGCCGGGCTTGGCTGCTGATCGGCTATGCGGCCGCTGCCGCCGCCCTGTTCTCGGCGCCGCTATATTTGAACGATTTTCGATTGAACCTGCTTGCGAAATGTCTGGCGTTCGCGATCGTCGCGCTCGGACTCGATCTGCTGTGGGGCTACACGGGCATTCTGAGCTTGGGCCACGGCGTGTTCTTCGGTCTCGGGGCTTACGCGATGGCGATGCACTTGAAGCTGGCCGCCGGAGGCTCGCGCATCCCCGACTTCATGGGGTGGATGGGGCTGACGAAGCTTCCGTGGTTCTGGGAGCCGTTCAAGAGCTTCGCCTTCGCCGCCGCCATGGGGCTGATTCTTCCGTCGGCGCTGGCGCTGCTGCTCGGTTTCTTCACGTTCCGGAATCGGATTCGCGGCGTTTACTTTACGATTCTGACTCAGGCGCTCGTCATCATTACGGTTACGTTGTTCGTCGGACAGCAGGCTTACACGGGAGGAACGAACGGTCTGACCGGGTATACGAAGCTGTTCGGATACAGTCTGACGTCGGGCACGGCGAAGACGATGGCGTATCTGGCGACGGCGGCGGCGCTTCTCGCGGCGTTCGCGGTCTGCAGGTATCTGGTCAACAGCCGGTTCGGCAAAGTGCTTAGGGCGATCCGGGACGGGGAGAACCGGACGCGGTTTCTCGGTTACGATCCGGCTTATTACCAGATGGCGGTGTTTGCCGTATCGGCCGGGCTCGCCGGGCTCGCGGGCATGCTGTTCGTGCTCCACGTCGGCATTATATCCCCAACGATGATGGCGATCGTGCCGTCGATCGAGCTCGTGCTGCTCGTGGCGATCGGGGGCCGGGGAACGCTGATCGGCGCCGTCATCGGAGCCATTCTCCTGACCCAGGCGAAGAGCCAGCTCAGTGCGTCTTATCCGGATTTCTGGCTGTTTCTGCTCGGGGCGTTGTTTATCGTCGTAACCGTGTTTATGCCCGGGGGCATTGTCGGACTGATCCGGCAAGCGCGCCAGGCCATTCTGAGGAGGCGGAGCGAAAATGAAATCACCCTCGATTCTATCGTGCCAAAAAGTAACGGTGTCGTTTGACGGGTTTAAGGCGGTGCAGGAGATGAGTCTGGAGCTGGCTTCGGGTGAGCTGAGATTCCTGATCGGTCCCAACGGGGCAGGCAAGACGACGATGCTGGATGCGATCTGCGGCAAGGTGAAGCCGGCCGGAGGCGTCGTGGAGTTTCGCGGCCGCAAAGGCACGGTCGACGTCACGAGGCGCAAGGAGCACGAGATCGCGCAGCTCGGCATCGGACGGAAGTTCCAGACCCCTTCGATTTTCTCCGGCTTGACGGTGGAGGAGAACCTGGAAATCGCGATGGCGCAAAATCGCGGCGTATGGGCGACGCTGAGAGCGGCGATGACGAAGGCGGACCGGGAGCTGATCGACGCCGAACTGGAGCTGATCGGTCTGGGCGACAAGAAGCGCCTTCGCGCGGGGCTGCTGTCTCACGGAGAGAAGCAATGGCTGGAGATCGGCATGATGCTGCTTCAAGAGCCGGAGATTTTGCTGCTCGACGAGCCGGTGGCGGGGATGACGGACAAGGAGACGGACAAAACCGGAGAGCTGCTGCGGGAAATCGTGCGCAAGCGCACGGTCGTTGTCGTGGAGCACGACATGGAGTTCGTGCGGAACTTCGCGAGCAAGGTGACCGTCATGCACGAGGGCAAGCTGCTGAAGGAGGGCTCGATGGACGAGGTGCAAAGAGACGACCGGGTCGCGGAAGTGTACCTGGGCAGGAAAAGGCGGGATTACGATGCTGTCGGTTCAACGGCTTGAAGCGGGGTACGGGGAAAGCGTCATTTTGCGGGACGTGTCGCTGAGGGTGGAGCCGGGCCAGGTCGTCTGTCTCATGGGGCGCAACGGCGTGGGCAAGTCGACGCTGGTGAAGAGCATTATGGGGCTGCTTAAAGCGAGAAAAGGCGAAATTTCGTTCAAGGGAGAGGTCGTGACGAGGCGGGCTCCCGGAGAACGGGCGAAGCGGGGCATCGGTTACGTTCCGCAGGGGCGCGAAATTTTTGCCCAGTTGACGGTGTACGAGAACCTGAGAATCGGCCTTGAAGCCCATCGCAGCTCCGCCAAGCGGCGCGGCAAGGACATTCCGCCGGAGGCCGTCGAGAAGTTCCCGATCCTGCCGACGTTCTACAAGCGCCGCGGAGGGGACTTGAGCGGCGGTCAGCAGCAGCAGCTCGCGTTCGCGCGGGCGCTCATCGCGGAGCCGGACCTGCTCGTGCTCGACGAGCCGACGGAGGGCATTCAGCCGTCGATCGTGGACGACATTCAGGACGTCATCCGCTCGATCCGGGACGAAGGCAAAACCGCGATTCTGCTCGTGGAACAAAGTCTCGACTTCGTTCGCAGCGTGGGAGATTACTTTTACATTATGGAGAAGGGGTCGATCGTGTGGCAGGGCGGCCGCGACGATCTGGACGATCCGGCCGTGATGAAACACTTGACGATCTAGGGCGTGTATGCAAACACGCCTTAGCAGGAAAAAGGCGGGTGCCTGCCAAATAATAACAACATACGAAATCGCAGAGGGGATAGAGACAATGCACATACCGGACGGATTTCTGGACGCGAAAGCTTGCATTGCCACCGGCGCGCTCGGCGCGGGTGCCATCGCGTACGGACTGAAGAAGACGAAAATGACGCTGGCTCGGCCGGAGGTGCCGAAGATCGCGCTGATCGGGGCTTTCATCTTCGCGGCGCAGATGCTGAACTTCCCGGTATCCGGAGCGACTTCGGGACACTTTCTCGGCGGGGCGCTCGCGTCGATTCTATTCGGGCCGGCGGTAGGCGTCGTCATTATGTCGGCGGTGCTGATCGTGCAGGCTTTGGTGTTCCAGGATGGGGGGTTGACCGTGCTTGGCGCGAATATTTTCTGTACCGGGGTCATCGGCTCCTACGTCGGATACGGCGTCTATCGGCTGGGCTTGACGCTGCTTCGCGGCAAGGCGACCAAAGCGGTCACGTTCATGGCAGCCTGGTGCTCGATTGTGGCCGCTTCCTGCGCCGTTGCCGTGCTGCTGGCGTGGTCGGGCACTTTCCCGCTCAACGTCGCGCTGACGGCGATGGCCGGCTGGCACAGTCTGATCGGCATCGGCGAGGGTCTGGTCACCGCGCTGGTAGTCGCTTATTTGGCGGAGCGGAACGTGACGTTCGACTCGGCTTCCGCAAGCAAGGAGGCGTCGGCCGTATGAGCGAGAGGGATCGCATGAATGAAAAGCCGGCGGTGGAACGGTCGGCGGAGCGGGCCGATTCCGGCGATACGGGTGTGAAAGTGACCGGCGCGAAGCGCAAATGGCTGGTGATGGCCATTGTAACGCTGCTGGCTGCCGGAATCGTATCTTACTTCGCATCTCCTCATCCGGACGGACTGGAGCGGGTCGCGGAGGATCACGGTTTTCTGGAAAAGGCGAATGAGCCTTCCTGGACGGCCTGGATTCCGGATTACGAGATCCCGGGCATCTCGTCGCCTATGCTGAAGGTCGGCTTGGCTGGCGTCATAGGGGCGGCGATCCTGTTCGGCGTGCTCTACGCGATCAGCAGGCCGTTGTCGGCCAGGGCGAGGGAGGCGGACAATGAGCAAAGCGATCGTCACGCTTCATGAGCAGGAAGGCATTCATCCGCTGATCGCCAAGCCGTCGCATCGGCTGTGGACGGTCGCAGCGCTATTGTGCGCAACGGTGGGGACGGGGAATCCCTATGTACTGGCGGCGGCCGGCGGCGTTCTTCTGCTTCTGCTGCTCTGGTGCGGCATATCCATAAGATTGATTGTCGGTCGCATGCTGCTTCTGCTGCCTTTTGGCGCGGGGGCGGCGCTTTTTATTCCCTTTCATACCGAAGGGACCGCAGTTTGGACAGGGATTGGATTCGTCGCTACGGAAGAAGGCGTGCTTAAGGCGGTCGTCATCCTTCTGAAGCTGGCCGTCGCCAATCTGCTGCTCACGTATTTGCTGGCCGTAACGCCTTTGTTCACGCTTCTGCGCAGCCTGCGCTCCGTCGGGGTGCCGGCCGTGCTGCTGGAGCTCATTTTGCTGATGGTGAGATACTTCTTTCTGCTTAAGGAAGAAGCGGCAAGCATGCTCAAGGCGCAGCGAGCGCGGGGGATGAGCTTCCGGGGCTGGCGCTGGGGGCCGAGAACTTACAGGCGGTTCGGCGAGCTGGCGGGCGTGCTGTTCCTGCGGGCGTACGAGCGGAGCAAAAGAATCTACATCGCCATGTCGGCCAGAGGCGGGCTGGAGGGGGAGAAACAGACGAATAAGGTGCGTTCCGGGAAAAGAACCGGGGGAGATAGTGGGGAAATGCGCATGGAGGAACGGTCACGGAGAGAAAGGGAAAAGGTGCGTGCAGAGGAACGATCGGGTGGAGAAAGCGGGGAAACGCGTACGGAGGAACAGTCTCGGAGAGAAAAGGCGCGTGCACCAGCGACGGGAGAGGCGGCTGTTAGGGCGGACAGACGCGACGAAGGGAAATTGGCCGTAGAAGTCCGAGGCGTCGGCTTCTCCTATGGCAAGGTAAAGGCGCTCGGCGGCGTTTCCTTCGAGATTCCCATCGGCTCCAAGGTCGCTCTGATGGGGCCGAACGGAGCGGGCAAATCGACGCTGATCTCTCTGCTGAACGGCTTGGAGCTGTCCCAGGCGGGAGAGGTTCGGCTGTTCGGGGAGACGGTGAAGCGGGACAACGGAGAGCGGCTGCGGCGCAGAGTCGGCGTCGTGTATCAGGACCCGGACGATCAGATTTTCTCCTCGACGGTGGAGGAGGACGTCGCATTCGGCCCCCGCAACATGGGATTGTCCGAGGAAGAGGCGGAGGAACGGGTCGAGACGGCGCTGGCCAGCGTCGGCATGGACGGCATGCGCAAGCGGTCTCCCTTCGAGCTCAGCTACGGCCAGAAGAGACGGGTCGCCATTGCCGGCGTGCTGGCCATGAGGCCGGATCTGATCATTCTCGACGAGCCGATGTCCTTCCTCGATCCGAAAGGCCGGGACGAGCTTCAGGCGCTGCTGGAGAAGATGGCCTCGGACGGAATGACAGTGATCGTGGCGACGCACGACGTCGACTTCGCGGCGGAATGGGCGGATCGCGTGCTGCTGCTCAAGGACGGCAAGCTGCTCGCTTCGGGCACGGTCGAGCTGCTGTTCGACGACGGGTTGATCGAGCAAGCGTCGCTGCATCTGCCGCGGCTCGCCAGGCCGTTCCGTTTGCTGGACGGGGCGACCGACGCCAGGCCGCGTACGGTGAAGCAGGCCGCGCAGGCGATCTGGAAGCTGATCGCGAGAAGCTCTTCCGGCGGTTCTGCCGGCACGGTTGATCCGGAGGGGCCGGTCGTCAAGTCGAGGCCCGGCGGCGGATGAGCGCGCACGTGCGGGGTCACAGATGAGCCATGTAACTGGATCAGGGCAAGATCAGGCGTCGGGACAGGGCAAGTCGAGTGCCGGACAACAACAAGTCGGTTACCGAAAACAGAAAAGGGAGCTATGCGGCGGAAAACGGGGTTACAACGGGAGAAACTAGAAAAATTTGGCATTTCGGATGGGTAGAACGCTCTACAAACGCCATTAACGCCCAAAACCGCGCTGGAGAAAAGAGGAAACCGGGCGGTCGTTCATGCTAAAATAGCCAATGGACGGATGAAGGGCCAAGCCCCGTCCCCCATGCACCCCCGACGGAACGAGACGAAAGCCGTCTCGACTGGAGGAATACGTCAGCGGAGGGCGAACGCATAAGAAAATGGGAGAGGTTGAATACTACCCTTACGATTCGAGATCTCTTTTTCCGACTGTACAAGGTTCGTCATAAAGGCTGGCAAGCCATCCGCGCCGGCGGCAGCAGCAGAGCGAATACATCAACGAAAGTGGGGCAACACGAGCATGAAAGCAACCGGAATTGTACGCCGTATCGATGACCTCGGAAGAGTCGTCATTCCCAAAGAAATCCGTCGCACCCTCCGCATTCGGGAAGGAGATCCGCTGGAAATTTTCGTGGATCGCGACGGTGAAGTTATTCTCAAAAAATACTCTCCGATCGGCGAGTTGGGCGATTTCGCCAAGGAGTACGCCGAATCGTTGTCCGAGAGCACAGGGCACATCGCCATGATCTCCGACCGGGATACGTTCATCGCGGTGGCCGGCGCCTCCAAGAAGGAATATCTCGATAAGGCGATCGGCAACCTGCTCGAAGGCTGTATGGAGAATCGCAAAATCATTCTCGAGTCCTCTCCAGGCAGCCATGAGGTGCTCAGAGACATATCCGAGACGATCAGCTCGTTCGCAGCGGCGCCGATCGTGGCGGGAGGAGATCCGATCGGCACGGTCGTGCTGCTCAGTAAGGACGACTCGGTGAAGATGGGCGCGATGGAGAGCAAGATGGTCGAGACGGCCGCAGGCTTCCTGGCGAAGCAGATGGAGCAGTAAGACAGGGCGCAATAGACGAAAAAGTTTCCCCGGACGGATGGCTTCGCTCCCGTTCTTGGGGAAGCTTTTTTGCTTTGCGGCTTTCGATTATAATCAAGTCACGGGATCAGGACGGAGAAATACGGAAGCGGTTCGACCAAGGAATGGGGAATGGGCGGAATGCGAATCGAATACGAAACCGGGAGTCCGGGGAAAAAAGCGCTCTGGCAAGGGGCCGCCTTGCTCGGAGGAGCGGCTCTGCTGACGAAGCTGATCGGCACGCTGCAGAAAATTCCGCTGCAAAATCTGGCCGGAGACGAAGTGTTCGGACTGTATACCGCCGTGTACGCGCTGGCGATCATGTGGATGACGCTGGCCTCGGCGGGCATCCCGGTGGCGGTCAGCGCCCTGGTCGCAGAGAAGGCGGCGCAGGGCGACGAAGAGGGCGCGAAGCGCGTACTGCGCTGGGCGGGCGGCCTCATCGGGCTGATCGGGCTGGCGATGTTCCTCGCGCTGTGGCTGGGAGCCGACGCGTTCGCCCGGTGGATGGGGCTGGAAGCAGCGGCTGCGGCCATTCGAATGTCCTCGCTCGCGCTGTTGTTCGCTCCCGCCACGGCCGTGCTCAGAGGTTATCACCAGGGCCGGATGCGGATGCTCGGGCCGGCGGTGTCCCAACTCGTCGAGCAGATGGCCAGAGTGGCGTTCATGCTCGTCGCGCTGGCGATCGCTCTGGGCGGGGCATGGTCGGCTGCCGCCACGGCGGCGGCCGTGCACGGCGGTTTGGCGGCGGGAGCGATTGCAGGGCTGCTCGTTATGGCCTGGTTCTCCGCGCGTGACCGGCGGCGAGCGGCGGAGCCGGTCGTCCTTCGGGCTTCCGGAGCCAGAAAGCGCTTCGGAGCGGACGGAGAGCCTATTGTAGAGACGGTGGCAGCCGGGAAGGCGGGCGAGCCTGCCGGACGGTCGGCTGGCGTCAGGAAGCGTTCTGGAGAGGACGGGACGGCGACAGAGGCGGTCTTGGCTGGCGGAGAGGGGAACGTCGCTGCGGGTCGACCTGCCGGGAGGGTCGTCATCTGGGGCGAGACTCGAACCGATCTCGTGAAGCGGATTATTCGCGTCGCCGTGCCGGTGGCGATCGCCTCGGTCGTCGCGCCGATGTTCGCGCTGATCGATGCGTTCTCCATTCCGCGTCTGCTCGACGAGGGCGGCTCGTGGGCGCTCGCCCAGTTCGGCGTCTACAGCCGCGGAGTGGCGCTGCTGCAATTGGTCATTCTGGGCGCTTCCGGAGCCGCAGCCGCGCTTGTGCCCGCTTTGACGGCCGCCCGGACGCGCGGAGACGAGGGAGAGCTCGTCGGGCGGGCAATGTTCGCGCTGCGGATGGCTTGGTGGTTCGGCTGCGCGGCGGCGCTGGGCTTGGCGCTGCTTGCGGCGCCGATCAATACGGCGCTGTTCGGCGACGACAGCGGCTCCGGCACGATGGCGCTCGTCGGGCTGGCGGCCGCCGGAGGCACGCTGCAGGCGGTCAGCGCCGCCCTGCTGCAGGGCATGGGCGAGCTGCGGGCGCCCGCCGTCAATCTGGCCGCGGCCGCGCTGCTCAAGCTGTCGCTGAACGTCGCCCTCGTGCCGCAGCACGGCATCGCGGGCGCCGCCGCAGCCATCGCGATCGCCTACGCGATCGCCGCAACCCTTAACGCGCTGTCCCTGCGCCAGCGCGTCCAACTGCCTGCCCCGCGCGCACAGCTCGCGTGGCGCTCCATCGCTGCGCTGGCCGCCATGGCGGCCGCGGTCGCTCTGCTCGCGCACGGCGCCGGCGGGCTGATCGCCGCCGCCTTGCCTGCGCGCGCGGCGGCCCTGCTCGTCGCCCTGCCGGGCGTCGCGCTCGGGGCCGCCGTCTTCGCCGCGGCGCTCGTCGCCTTGGGCGCCGTCGCTCCGCGCGAATGGCGCGAGCTGCCGGGAATGTCCGGCACCCGGCTCGACCGCTGGCTGCTTCGCATCAGAACCCTGACTCATCGGGATAACCAGGAAGGATGATCATAGATGGATAACAAATCTTCGATTACCGTCGTCGGACTCGGCTCCGGAGGAGAGGACCAGTTGACGCTCGGCACGCTGAAGGCGCTGGAGAAGGCGTCGAAACGTTACGTCCGCACCGTGGATCACCCGGCCGTCGCCGACCTGAAGCTTCGGGATATCGGCTTCGACTCGTTCGACCGGCTGTACGAGAAGCATGAAGAGTTCGGCCGGGTATATGAGGCGATCGCCGACGAATTGCTGGCCGCGGCGGCGGACAATCCGGGAGAGACGATCGTCTACGCGGTTCCCGGACACCCGATGGTCGCGGAGCGGACGGTGCAGTTGCTTCGCCAGCGCGCGCCCGAGCAAGGGATCGAGCTGCGGCTGCTGGGCGGGGAGAGCTTCCTCGATCAGGCGTTCACGCGCCTTGGCTTCGATCCGATCGAGGGTTTTCAGCTGCTGGATGCGTCGGAGCTGACCCGCGAGCATCTGCGGCCGCGCCTGCATACCGTAATCGGACAAGTGTACGACGCGTACACCGCTTCCGAAGCGAAGCTGGCGCTTATGAACGTCTACCCGGACGATCATCCGGTTGTCGTCGGACAAGCGCTGGGCGTGGAGGGGCAGGAGCGGATCATGCACATTCCTCTCTATGAGCTCGATCGTCTGGACAGCTACGGCAACCTGATGCTTGTCTACATTCCGGCAAGCTCCGACGACCGGCTTCGCCGCCGCTCCTTCGAGCGTCTGCACGAGATCGTCGCCATTTTGCGCAGCCCTGAAGGCTGTCCGTGGGACCGGGAACAGACGCATCGGTCGATCCGGCGGAATTTCATCGAGGAAACGTACGAGGCGATAGAGGCTCTGGATCTGGACGATCCGGACGGTATGAGAGAGGAGTTCGGCGACGTTATCTTGCAGGTGCTGCTGCACAGCCAGATGGAGGAGGAGACGGGAGCGTTCGACGTGTACGACGTTCTGGCCGAGCTCAACGACAAGCTCATCTTCCGTCATCCCCACGTGTTCGGCGGGGAGAATGCGGAAGACGCTGAAGCCGCGCTGCGCAACTGGGAGCAGATGAAAGCCGAGGAGAAGAAGCGCAAGGGACAAGCCGAACGCCAGTCCCTACTCGACGGCATCCCGAAGGATCTTCCGGCGCTGCCCCGCGCGCACAAAGTGCAGAAGAAAGCCGCTTCCGTCGGTTTCGACTGGCCGAACCTGGACGGCGTCTTCGACAAGATCGAAGAAGAGCTTCGCGAGCTGCGGCAGGCCGTCCGCGAGGAGTCCGAGGAACGGCAGCGGGACGAGCTCGGCGATCTGCTGTTCGCGGTCGTCAATGCGTCGCGCTTCATCAAGGCCGATCCCGAGGAGGCGCTGGCCGGAACGAACCGGCGGTTCTCGGAGCGTTTCAAGTACATCGAAGAGCAGCTGCGTATAAGCGGACGCACTTTTGGGGACACTGATTTGATAGAGATGGAAGAATGGTGGCAAGAGGCGAAATCCCGATAGAAAGGAGGCTGCGAGGACTCTTTGAAACGGACTAGCAGTCTAGCAGACCGTTAATCTGCCCAACGGGCGTTACTAGCGCGAGCTAACGGCCTACCGGACCGTTAACCGGCCCAACAGGCGTTACTAGCACGAAGTAACGGTCTACCGAACCGTTACCGGCCCAATCGGCACCGCAAGCGCATGCGTCGTTCAACATCGTCGCAACAGGACTTACTGCATACGAACTAAACCTAAAAATAACCTAAAATTCGCCGATTTCCCCGTACTTTCTACCTATTTCGAGAATTTTTTTTAGAGACTGGCAGGATTTTTTTAACAAGGGACAGAATAGTATCCATCGTGCATCAAAAAAATCAACGTTTCCAGCGCCCCAAGAGCGGCGCACGGAAACGAATAAAGGTTCAACCATAGGAGGAATTCCGTACCATGAACAAAACAGACCTGATCAACAACATCGCAGACAAAAGCGGCTTGACTAAGAAAGACGTAGAGTCCGTACTGAACAGCTTCTTGGGCGAAGTAACCGACGCTCTGTCCAAAGGCGACAAAGTACAACTGATCGGCTTCGGCACGTTCGAAACTCGCAGCCGTTCCGGCCGCGTAGGCCGCAACCCGCAAACGGGCAACTCCATCACGATTCCAGCTTCCAAGGTTCCTGCTTTCAAAGCGGGTAACAAACTGAAAGACGCTGTAAAATAATTCATGCGTCTTGATAAATTCCTGAAGGTGTCGCGCCTCATTAAGCGCCGCACCGTCGCGAAGGACGTGTCCGATCAAGGGCGCGTCCTTCTCAATGGCAGGGAAGCCAAGCCTAGCGCGACCGTCAAAGTCGGGGATGAGCTGGACATCCAATTCGGTCAGCGCACGCTAACCGTGCGGATCGAACGTTTGACGGAGTCTACCCGCAAGGAAGACGTCGCCGGGCTGTACACCGTTCTGAAGGAAGAGGTTCGCAAGCGCGAGGACGATCCTTTCGGTCTGTGAGTTTCCTTCGAAGCAGTAGACCCAATGAATGGAGCGAAGAGAATGAGCCTTCTACCTCAACCTCATCGGGTTAACGCAGATGTATTCGATAAAATGGATGGCGCACGCCGCTCCGATCACATGGAGCGGCATGCGCCATCTTTCTTTTTTGCGGGAATATTAATTTATAAACTATGGAGGGGCTAGTTTTGGAACCCAATGTTCGAGAGGAGGACCATCCTGTTCGGGAGGTTTCCGAGGAGGCGCAAGAGCAAGCGGTTGCTGCTGGTGCAAGCAAAGCCTTTTTCACAAGGAAGAAGATCATTGTTGCTTCGTCTGCGTTAGCTTTGCTGGCGGTCGGGATTGTTTCATTCGTTCTAATCATGAATTATCTAAACCACAAGGAGTTGGTCAAATCTTATATGGCCGAGTACCGGCTCCTTGCCGACGAGAGCGATTCGTTTAAGAAAACGATGGAGTCCGGACCCGAAGATAACCAAAATGTAAAGGGCGTAATTTCCTTTTACGAGAACCAGCAGACCCAAAACCAATTTAAAACTCGGTTAAATGAAATGAACAACAAGCCCGAATATGCTTCCCTTACGAAAGAGAAGCAAGAGTTTTCCTCATTGGGTTTGGATGATGTTGCAAAACAACTAGACAGTATCCTGGCAGATATCGAAAAGCTGCAAGTCGCCGTTCGAAAAAGCAACAATGCGGATGTCGAAATTAACTTGATGGAAACTTCGACAATGACAATCGGCGATACCGGTGAGAAATTAGAGGAATTGATCAAATCGAATACAGCCTTAAAAGACGAGCTTGCAGGAATGGTTCTATCCCCTAAATTAAAGCAGACTCAAGAAATATTCACGGCTGCTCTTTCCCTGAAGGGCAAGTATTTATCGGAATTCAAGACGTCCAACGCGGCTTATTTAAGTTACAACGTATCCATGAGTACGGTGGAGAGCAAATTGGAGCAGGCCGATTCCTACACGGCTTCCGCCCTTACCGCAAGCTACACTTCGACTTTTGAAATGTATAAAAAATGGGCGATCGAGGCAACGGATGAAGCCAAAAAAGAACTGAAGTATGCATCGGAAAAATACGATCAGGCAGAAGCTCACCGAGAAGAAGCGTTAAAATCTCTCCAAGCTTATGTAGATGTTATGCAAGTGGAGATGGATGTTAAGTCCTTTGCACAGAAAGAGGACGATCCTTCCGACGGCGAAGAAACAGCCTAGTGCTTGACGGGAACACGCTGAATACAGGAAGGCAGCGTGGCGGGGAGGGGAAGCGGAAGAAGCAAGCGAGCCCAGCAGTTGCGCTTTCCCGGGCCGCCGTCTGCCGAAGGGCTGACAGACTGTTTGAGTGGATGGTATAATTTAGGAGGTTAATAGCCGGATAAGAACTCGGGAGGCTCCTGAATTGAACCTTTATCTCAGACGGATTTGGAAGTACAAGTTTCACTACGTGTTGGCTTTTGTGCCTCTGCTGGTTCTTTTTCTGTTGAAAATCATTCCGTTTCTCCTAGGCATCCGCATGGCTTTCGTCGATTTTAAAATATTTATGGGAATCTTCGGGAGCGAGTGGGCGGGCTGGGCGAATTTCGAAGCGCTGTTCGGCATGCCGGAGTTCGGGAACATCCTGGCAAATACGCTCGCGATCAAGCTGTCCTATATGGCCGTCGTCGGGACCGTATCGCTTGTTCTCGCGGTTGCTCTGAGCGGAATTCGCTCGGACGGACTGAGAAATTCATTTGTCGTTTTATTCCTGATTCCCTTCTTCATCCCTTCCGCCGTATTCGCGAATATCGCGGTCTACTTGCTGTCGCCGACGCAAGAGATTTTATCGATGGGAGATTGGCAGCCTCTTACCGATCCCGACTCCTTCAGGACGCTCGTCTATTTCCTGGAAACTCTGAAAACCTGCGGCATTCCCGTTCTTCTCGCTGTAACCGCCATTCGGGCTTACCGTTCAAGATCGCTTGCGTCCGGATCTCGTCCGACTTCTTCGTTCTACTCCGCATTCCGGGCGCTTGTCGCCTTTCTGCTCATCCAATTGTCTACGATTCTGTCGACCGATTTCGAGCTGCTTCATCGGCTGAACAACCCGATAGTTTTGTCCGCCGGCGAGACGATCGATACGTTCGCCTTCCGGATCGGTTTCATGAACGCCAACTACGGCATGGGCTCCGCTTTGTGGGCTTTTCAGTTCGCGGTTCAGTTTGCTTGTACGCTGATTGCCTATTTTCTCATCCGGAGATGGTTTGTTCGCGATCTGTTCGCGGGAGGGGGCGCGCAAGCTCCGATAAAATTATCGAAGGCCAACGAGAGCGGCGGTATCGAATCCGGTTCGTCATCGGTCAAGAATGCGTTCGGAATCGGAATTGCCTCTCTCTATTCGGCGCTGGTTCTATTCTTTCTTTATTTCTTGTTCGTCCATCCTTTCCTTCAGGGTGAAGGCGAAGGCGGCGGTCTGGGATTATTCGACGTGTTCTCAGCGTGGAACTTCGTCGTCTATCTTCTCCTTTACGGGCTGACAACCTTGCTCGGTTTGATGCTGATCCTTATGCTTGCTTATCCGTTGACTGTCCGGAAGCTGCCGGGTCGCGGCTTGTACAAGCTCCTTCTCCTGCTGGGATTGACGGTTGGAACGGGCGGAGCCTTGCACGAATATATGGCGTATCGGGAGATGGATCTGATCAATACCGTCTTGCCTTTGTTATTTAACGGAATCGTTGCAATCGCGGGCGTATTCGTGCTTAAAGAGACGTTCAACGCAAGCTGGGCGTCGTTGAAGCTTCAGGCGGAGCAGGAGGGGCGCGGGGAGATGCGCACCTTCTTTCTGCTATTCGTTCCCAAGGTATGGAGACCGCTGCTGGGGCTTGGCGTGCTGAACTTCGTCGGCCTGTGGAACTCGTACATTCACCCCCTGATTTATTTCGCCGATATCAACCGCTATCCTCCGGTTGCCAGAGCCGCCGTGCTGGGCAACAAAGCGGATCTTCTTGCGCAACCGGAGATTCTGCTGCAATACGGAGCGGTCGTCAGTCTCCCGCCGGTCCTTCTCTTATTGGCACTAAGCAGGTTTCTGACCTCGGAAGTGTTCTTGAGCGCGTCCCGAAGGCTTTAGTACACGTATTGCGTCGTAATCCCCCCCTAAAGATGAAAACCCCCGGTCCAGGAGCGCAATGCTCCAGGCCGGGGGACTTTCCAAGCGTCTATACGAAGTCAGAAACGATTCCAGACCGCCGTCCGTTCGGCCGTGAACCTGGGAGAAGGACGAGCCGGAGCGGCCGCCTTGCCGATCGCGACTAGCATGACCGGCACATAGCGCGAAGGAACGCCGAACGCTTCCGTGAATTGATCGGGGTCGAAACCGCCAAGCGGGCACGAATCGAGCCCCGCCGCCTTTGCCGCGAGCATGAGCTGCATCGCGGCAAGCGATGCGTTGCGGATCGCCTCGTCGCGCGGGAAGGTTGAATCGTCCGCGTAGGCCCCTTCAATTTGGCCGACCAGACCCGACTTGATCTTCTCCGACATCCGTCCTGCTTTTACGTCAGGTTCGTAGACCTCTTCGGCGTTCAGATGGGCTTGGAGGTCGCCCAACACGGCGATGACGACGGAAGCTTCCGCCACTTGCCGTTGGTCGTAGGCGATAGGCAGCAGCTTCGCTTGGGCCTTCTTGTCGTTAAGCACGAGGAATTTCCAGTGCTGAAGATTCCAGGCGGACGGCGCACTGCCGGCAATCTCCAGCAGTTCCTTAATCTCTTGTTCGCTTAGACGGTGCGAGACGTCATATTGTTTAACGGAACGACGTTCCCGAACGATGGCGAAAAAATCGGTTTGCGCAGCGGATAACATATACTCCACACTCCTTGATCTCTTTGGTTAATTTTTAATAACAGAAGCTTTCATGCCCTTGTTCGCACGGCTTTCATCCGAGGGAATCCCGGCCGCTCTTTTCCGACCCAAACGGTTCGTTCCGATGACCCCGGCGATAATCAGCACCGACCCGATCAGATGATACATTGTCAATTCCTCTCCGAGGAACATCGCTCCGGCCCCCATGGAGACGATCGTGGAGAGATTGGCGAATACGCTCATCTTCGACGCTTCCATTTTGGACAGGATGTAGTTGGCCAACAATGACGTGACCAGCGAGGACACCACGCCCAGGAAGAGGATGGACAGGACGAAGGGGGTGCTGGAGAGCGGCGCGAAAAAGCGATCAAGCGTTCCGCCCGCCGCATGGCTGGAGAACGATACGATCATAAAGACGACGAACCCGACTCCGAGCGTCAAATAAGTGAGTTCCGCCGGACTGAATTGCTTCGAGAGCGAACGGACCAGCACGGTATACCCGGCGAAAGCGAAGCACGTCAACAGTAACAAGGAGATCCCCGTCAGATTCGACCAATCGATGCCGCTGCCTTTCATCACGAAGATGAACACGACGCCGAACACCGATAGGAAGATCGACAGCTTCTGCAGGACGGAAGTCGATTCCTTCAAAAACACGGCGGCGATGATCATCGTGACAATCGGGGTGAACGCGTACAGAATGCCTCCCTCCGCCGAGGTCGCATGCTGCAGGCCGTACGCCTGAAGCGTGAAAAAGCCAAGCGGGTACATCGAGGCCAGCAGCAGCACTTTGTACAACGGCTTGCCCCGGTACGACAGCTTAAACCAGCCAAGCGCCACCGGCACGGACATGACCAAGAACGAAGCGGCAAACCGGAACGCCAGCGTGTCGAGCGGATCGGCATGTTCGAGCGCGACCTTGGCAAATAAGAAGGACAGCCCAATAATGACGGCGTTCAGCACGGCGAAGGAATATGCGAGCCTTAATTCTTTGCGATTCATGGGGACATCATCCTCTCCAACAAACGGCAGGTGTTCGCGAACGTTTCAACCGTTGTATTGAAGATAAGCCAGAACCAAGGTCGGAACAACGCCTTTTTGCCCCAACTGTATCGATACAGTTGGGGTGAGCGTACTGCTGGACGTATAGTATAATGAGTAGAAATCACATTTTGACTACCGGGGAGTTCTCATGGCATGCGGTTTGCGAAGCTTATGTTAATTGGGTGCGTTTGTTTGTTAGCGATTATAGGATGTCAGAAGCCATCGGATTCCGCATCGGACAAGGGATGGTCGTCATTGGGCAGCGCGATCACGGGCGAGAACTGGAGGGAGAAAGTCGGATTCGAACGGTTGGTTGTGATCATAGCGGGGATGCTCGGGGATTGGAGCGAGGAGAATGTGCAATTGGAAGGTACCCGCATCGACCCGGACGGGGATGCCGAAGCATTTGCGATTCTTGTCACCACGTTGTTCGAAGAGCCCGAGCATAGAAGCAAAAATCTGAATGAAGTCATGGGCATGATCAAAAGTCGATTAAACGTGAGTCCTCCGGCAAACCAACAGACCGAAATGCCCGCTGAGGAGCCGTCGACAGGTGCAGAGTGGCAAACTTACGAGAATATCCGTTTCGGGTTCCGCGTTGAGTATCCGTCGCATTGGAAAATAACTGTCGAGGCGGCGAATGGCGACGGCGTCATTATAAGCGGCGGAGATTCCGTGGAAATGACCTTTTCCGCGTCCAACTACTTCGAGGAGTTCGCGCCCGATCTAACGGATTACGAATCTTTCACTTTGAGCAACGGAGAACAAGCCAGCTACAAGATGGAGAATCGGCACGGTTCAGTAACCGTTTCACTCATTGCCATCCAAGACAACATAGTTCAGTACAGCATCACGGGAGTTATGACGGAAGATTACTATACGCAAAACAGAAGTCTGATTGAGACGATATTCAAGAGCTATCGTTATGCCTGAATGGCGGAGAGGACGAATGAGAAAATGGGAGTATACAGGCAATTGAAGATGTCTTCCTTGTTGGTGTCGCCGGCCCATCTGGGCGGCGGATGGCGGTATCCGGGGGCGGCGGCGGACGGACTGCTGGGATTGGAGTTCCACAGCCGGACCGCGAAGAAGGCGGAAGAGGGATTATTCGACATGCTGTTCCTGTCCGATAAGTACGCGATGTCCAACGTGCAGGAGGAAGATGCGTTAGGCCGCGGCGTGAATGCCTGGCCGGAGCCTATTACGCTGTTATCGTCGATGATCGGGGTTACCAGGCACATCGGTTTGGCGGCGACCGTCTCGACCACTTACCAGGAGCCTTACCATCTGGCGAGAATGCTTGCTTCCATGGATCACTTGAGCGGCGGCCGAGCCGCGTGGAACATCGTAACTTCGCGCGGAGACGCCTATGCGCACAACTTTACATACGGCAACCGGATTCCGCTCGACAAGCGTCACGAATATTCGGAGGAGTTCGTCTCGGTGGTGAAGGCGCTGTGGGATAGCTGGGAAGACGATGCGTTCAGGCAAGATCGATCGGACGGACGTTATATGACGCCGTCGAAGGTGCATCCGATCAATCATGAAGGACAGTGGTTTCAAATTCGAGGTCCGCTTACGCTGGCCCGTCCGCCGCAGGGTCATCCGGTGATGATTCAGGCCGGGGAATCGGACACTTTCAAAGAAAGAGCGGCGCGTAATGCGGATATGATTTTCACGGCGCAGCCTTCATTCGAGGACGCCAAGCCATTTTATCACGACGTGAAATCGCGGATGGGCAAGTATGGCCGTTCCCCTGACGATCTGGTCATCATGCCCGGGCTTCAGGTGACCGTCGGCCGGACGGAAGCCGAGGTGCGCGAGAAGGAACAGCTATGGCAGCGTGCTATGGGGGATACGATTCGGAAGGACCATGTCTCTCTGGCGATCGGTCTGGATGTTCGAGATTACCCGCTGGACGCTCTCCTGCCCGATCTGGACTCCAACGGCACGCCTCCGGGAGCGCGGTATAAGGAACTTAAAGCGCAGGCGGCAGCTCTGGGCTTGCGGACCATTGTCGAGCTCTACCGGCATGTCATGAGCGGTGCGGGCCATTTGACCTTGAAGGGGACGCCGTCGCAGATCGCCGATGAGTTGACAAGGTGGCTGATGGAATACGGAGCGGATGGATTCAATCTCCTCCCCCGGCATTTGCCGGGCGAGCTGGACGACTTCGTCGAGCTGGTCGTTCCGGAATTGCAAAATCGGGGCGTCTACCGTTCCGCGTATACGGGAAATACCTTGCGCGACCATCTGGGACTTGCCCGTCCCCTCCGTCGGGAATAGGGCGGAATCGGCAGCCGGAGAGCGGGAGAAAGGAGGGAGCGCGCGTGAAAAAGTACTATTCGATTCTGTCCGATATGGAGAACAAGATCCGGGAGAAGCAGTACGTTCCCGGGCAGAAGCTGCCTTCTGTCCGCAGCGCCGCGGAATCGTACGGGTGCAGCGTCAGCACGATCGCGCGCGCCTACGCGGAGCTGGAGAAGCGCCACGTCGTGTATTCCGTCCCGCAAAGCGGCTTCTACGTCGTCGAGAAACCCGGAGACTGGCGCGACGAGAGGGACGGCACGGAGATCAATTTTGCCACGGTGCTGCCGGACTTGGACGTGTTTCCGTATTTGGATTTTCAACACTGTCTGAACAGAGCGATCGATATCTATAAGTACGACCTGTTTACCTACGGCGATCCGAAAGGGCTGGAGTCCTTCCGACGGACGCTGGCCTCCCATCTGGCCGAGGATCAAGTGTTCGCCAAGCCGGAGCGAATCATCGTTACCCCGGGCGCGTACCAGGCGCTGGAGATTATGGCGAGAATGCCGTTTCCCAGCGGCAAAAAGACGGTTCTGGTCGAGCAGCCGAGCTATGACGGCTACTTGCGGCTGCTGGAGACGGAAGGCATACCGGTGTCCGGCATCCCGCGTACGGGAGCGGGGATTGATTTGGCGGAATTGGAGCGGAAATTCCGCAGCGAAGACATTAAATTTTTCTACACCATGTGCAGATTCCACAATCCTCTCGGTACTACCTACAGCACGGAGGAGAGGAAAGCGATCGCCAGATTGGCCGGCAAATACGACGTGTACGTCCTGGAGGACGATTATATGGCGGATCTCGGCGCGGATCGCAAATTCGACCCGATCTACGCTTACGATACGAGCTCGCACGTCGTTTATGTGAAAAGCTTCTCCAAAATCATTTTCCCGGGTCTGAGGTTGGGAGCTATCGTGGTGCCGGAGCGGCTGCTCAAGACGTTCCACGCGTACAAAGTCTACCCCGACACGTCGCTGCTGTCCCAGGCGGCGCTCGAAGTGTATATCAAGAACGGCATGTACGAGCGGCACAAGCACAAAATATGCAGCTTGTACGCATCGAGAATGCAGGCGTTGAACGAGGCGGTGGAACGGTACAACGAAGCGGGGCTGATCGAAGTGCCGGACATTCGTTCGGGCATCTATATGCAATTCAAGCTGCAGCCGACGGTTAATGTGGACCGTCTGGTCAAGCGTCTGGCAGCCAGGAATGTCAACGTGGTTTCGGACAAAGCGTATTACCTGTCGAACTATCTGGATCGGGAGAAGTTTCTGCGCATCAGCATCTCGCAAACGCAGCCGGAGCAGATTGACGCAGGAGTCAAGGCGATCGTCGAGGAAATCAAGCGCGGGGGCAACTGGTAGTCGGAGTTGCGCAAAATAGCCATAGGAATCATTTTATGCCATAATATGGATGTGAAATAGGCTTGGGTGGGAAAGTATCGCCTCCAGAGCGGAGGTGATGCTCATGCAATTTTCGTTTACGGAAGTGATTATGCTCGGCATGTTCTTGCTGGCGTTGCTCACTTATCTGAAAAAGCGAAATAACCCGCCCAGGTTCACGCCAGGGGAACGGGTTATTTTCGGGTTTACTCGGAGGTTTCCCATCCAAGATGTTGTACAGGGGAGTCGGATGGCGTCCGGCTCCTTGTTCCTATTCTGTATGATAGCACGAGGCAATTATACGTGCAACTGATGAGAAGCATTGCGCCAATCAGGTAGTTTCGGGAACATCGTGCTCGGGTCAAATCGCCTCCGATCACTATGGAATTATTTCTAAATGTTGTATGATAATAGGGGGTTTTCCCTTCGCGGGCGGAACTTTATTTTCATCTAAGGAGCCATTTTACCATGACTAAAACCTACGAAATATGGATCGGCGCCTACGGCGCGAAAAATGAAGTCGGCATCACGAGAGCCGAGCTGCTGACGGAAACCGGAGAATTGGCCAAGACCGCCGAGTACGGCAATATCGAGAACGCATCGTTCCTGCGCGTGAACAAGAGCGGGACTCGCCTCTATGCGGTCAGCGAGACGGACGAGCATATCGACGTGGACGGAGACAAGGCGGAGGGCGGTCAGCTTGCTTCGTTCCCGATCGACGCGGACACTCGCAAGCTGGGACCGGGCCAATACCATCCGACCCATGGCGCCCATCCGTGCCATCTGTCGCTCACGCCTTCGGAAGATTGGCTGGCCGTCTCCAACTACAGCGGGGAGTCCGTCATGCTGTATCCGGTCCGTTCGGACGAGCGTCCGGGGCCTCCGTCGATCCGCTTCCGTCACACTGGTTCGGGGCCGAATCAGGATCGGCAGCAAGGGCCGCACCCGCATTCCGTCACGTTCAGCCCGGACGGGCAATATTTGCTCGTCGCCGACTTGGGCATGGACAAGATCATGACGTATGCCCGCGACACGGAAGGCAGCCAGTGGGTCGCTCACGACGCGGTTTCGCTGGAGCCGGGCGCAGGCCCGCGCCATCTTGCTTTCCATCCGTCGGGCAGCGCCGTCTACGCCGTTAACGAGCTGAACAGCACCGTTACCCAGTTTGCGCACGAGGCGGGCAAGCTGACGCGTCAAGAGACGCTGTCCACGCTGCCGCCTTCCTTCACGGGAGAGAGCTGGTGCGCCGAGATTGCCGCTTCTCCGGATGGACGCTTTCTGTACGTCTCCAACCGCGGCCACGACAGCATCGGCGTCCTTGCGATCGACGAGCAGTCGGGCAAGCTGAGCCCTGCCGGTTACGTCTCCACGCGCGGCAAATTTCCGCGGCACTTCGCCCTCTCCCCGGACGGGAAGTGGCTGGTCGCGGCAAATCAGAACTCGGATTCGGTCGTCCTGTTCCGCATCGAGCCGCAGTCCGGCCTTCCTGTATACGCAGGCGCCGAGCTGACCGTTACGAAGCCGGTGAGCGTCGTTATCCGGTAGAGTGCGAGCCGGTTCTAATTTAACTCCCATGCCCATAGGCTAGTCTTAAATATGTGTTCAAAAAGTTCGCTTCGTGATCAAAACCGGACTTTTTGAACTACCGCTAGCAGGGGAGGGGAGCTCCATGGAACATGCGAAAGGCACCAAGCATCAGGAAATCCGGATGCTGAACCGCAAGACGCTGGATATTACCGGCGTCAGCAACGTGGACAGCTTCGACAACGAAGAGTTTCTGCTGGAGACGGAATGCGGCTATTTGACCGTTCGCGGACAGAACCTGCATATGAAGAACTTAAGCCTGGATCAAGGACTCGTCTCGATCGAGGGCACGATCCATTCCCTGGTTTACCTGGACGGCAGCACGGCGGGAACGAAATCCAAAGGCCTGTTCGGGAAGTTGTTCAAGTGAACGCGGCGGCGCAAGGCATGACGATTGCCACCATGATGCTGTGCGGCCTGGCCATGGGACTGGCATTCGACGTCTACCGAGTGGCTTCCCATCGGTTTCACGTCGCGCGATGGCTCTTGCCCGCATTGGATGTGGCCTATTGGGCGGCAGCAACATTGGGGGTATTCTCGGTGCTGCTCGCCAGCAATCAGGGAGAGGTCCGGATGTACGTCTTTCTCGGTCTCGGGATCGGCGTGACCGGCTACTTCGGATTGCTAAGCCCGTGGATGGTTCGATTTACGGGGAAGCTGATCGACATTGTGAAGTCGCTGTCCCAGTTCGTATGGAGGCTTGTCCGTACGCTGCTGATCGTTCCCGTGCTTTGGGTTGTCCGATTGTTGGCCAAGCTGTTGGATATTGTGTTCGTCGTGACGGCCGCAACGCTGCTCTGGACCGGCAAGCTGCTGTTCAAACCGTTCGGCGCGCTTGGCCGCTGGCTGTGGGTCAAGCTTCTTCCCGTAAGAAGAAGATTGGCTCCCGTCGCCGATGCATACCGCCGGTTTCGCGATCGATTACGGCAAATTAGGGACATTTTTCGGAAAAAAAGTTAGTGTTCGCATGACGTTCGTGTTGCTTTGGTTCGACAACGTTCTTGCCGGAATTGAATCCGAAGAAGGATATTTCTCCGTATGTCCAGTATGCTATAATGATCGCGTCGCTCTCTACTCTCGGAGAGCAAGCTTGTTTGGAAAGGAGGCATCGGGATTGACTTCGCGTACAATGGCCGCGACCCCCGCGGCGACGGGCGCGCGCAGAAGGTTGAAATTGCTGCTGTTTGTCGTCATTTTGTTTCTAAGCTGGGCCGGTTACGTATGGATCACCCAATCCGGACAGATCAACGATCGTTCGGCTCAATTGGAAGAAGCCAATCGCAAGCTCACCGATGCCCAAGTGAAGAACGAAGAATTAAAGTTGCAGATCGCACGCCTGAATGACGACGAATACATAGGGCAGCTTGCCCGCAAAGAACATGGACTCGGCCTTCCGGGCGAAGTGCCGATCAAGACGAAATAACTTCCCGATTAGCCTCCCGGGTAGTCTAACGTCTGTTGACCTTGCTTCCGCTTGTCGTTTATAATTTGCATAACCGGACGTGTAAAGTCCGGGCATACTCAGGTTCAGGGAGGAACATCCGTTTTTATGGCCATCGAAGTGGGAACCAAACTGGAGGGCAAAGTTACCGGCATTACGCATTTCGGAGCGTTCGTGGATTTAACGGGCGGCGTTACGGGGCTCGTCCACATTTCCGAGATTGCAGACAGCTACGTGAAAGACGTTCACGAGCACTTGAAGATTAATGACATGGTTAAGGTCAAGGTCATTAATGTGGACAAGGACGGCAAGATCGGTCTGTCCATTCGTCAAGCTGTGGACAAACCGCCGGAACAGCAGCAATACCCGCAACAAACGCAACAACGCGGACCCCGTGATCGCGGCGGTCGTCCCTCCAAACCGGGCGGTTTCGGAAGGTCTCCCTCTTTTGATGACAAATTGTCTCGCTTCCTCAAGGACAGCGAAGAACGAATTTCTACTCTTAAGAAAAGCACCGAATCCAAACGTGGCGGACGCGGCGGACGTCGTTCGTAAGATATAAGCTATGCTATAACTTATTATAGCCGGACCTCTGGGTCCGGCTTTGCTGTGTTGTTCGAAAGTTTACGAGGAGGTCGAGCCTTTGTTTAGGAGAGCGCGACCCCGTTCGAGAGGGGGCCGAGGTGCGCCGATCGGCGGCGCTTGTCTGCAAGTTAACGGAACGGGAAGCCGAACGCGGCGTTTCGTGCCCGCACCCTTCGCGTCCATCCGGCAAGCCCGCGCGGATCGCGTCTGAAGCGGATCGCGCGTAGCGCCATTCTCCGTCGGATGAGCGCGTTTTTTCGCTGTCGCAATTCAAGGGAATACCGGGACGGCGGCGCGCCGAAATCACGGGCGGGCTTATGGGCGCCGAAGGTTTCGCCGATTCGCGCAAGCCGTCGCCAAAGCGCCTCCGATCCTGTCGGAAAAAACTTTTCCCCCGCCAACCGTTTCTGACAAACTTCATGAAAACCCCCGCCTATAATTAAGAGCACAATTCAATCTGGTGAATGGGGTGTGCATCATGGACAAGCCGTCCGTCGTTCCTTTCGTTCCTCGCATGGGGACCGGACCTGCTGTTGCTCCGGACAAAGGTCGCAAGAGTTGGTTCAAGAAGCGGAAACGTTCCGCGCAAGCTTCCGGGGGAGTAACCCGAGAATCTTCCTTGCTGCTCCGCTTGGGGGCTGCCATCAAAGAGCAGCAGTGGGTGCTCCTCATTATCGCGGCGGGATTTCTGCTCGGGAGGGCGGCCATGCTGGAGGGGATCGCGCCGTTCGCGGCGGCGTTCTTCGGGGTCGTACTTTACTTGAGGCGGGATATGGCCTTCTGGGCGATGTTAGCCTTGACGGCGGGCAGCTTCTGGGCGATCGATCCGATGCCGGCGATCATCTGCGCGGAGATCGGAGTCATCTATCTTCTCTATCGCGCCTTGGTGCTTTACGAGAAAGCCGAGCTGTCCCAGGCGCCCGTCGTCGTCTTCGCCGCCACGCTTATCGTCAAAGTGTTCGCGGTGCTGCTCGCCGAGAGCGCGAGATGGATGCCGTATTTGTTAACGCTGGTGGAAGCTTCTCTTGCTTTCGTGCTTACGCTGCTGTTCGTTCATGCGCTGCCCGTTCTGACGCGGACGAAGAGACCGTCCGAGATGCGGCACGAGGAATGGGTCGGAGTAGCGATCTTGCTGGCTTGCCTGCTCACGGGGTTGACGGGCTGGGAGATCTACGGCGTAGCCGTGGCTGGCGTGCTGTCCAGATATTTCGTGGCGGTAAGCGCCTACGTCGGCGGGGCCGCCTTGGGCACGTCCGCGGGCGTCATCGCCGGGATGATCCTGAGCTTGTCCAATTTGGGGGCGACGGCGGAGATCGGTCTGCTCGCCTTCGGCGGACTGATGGCAGGACTGCTGCGCGAAGGGGGCAAGGCGGCGTCGGTGTTCGGTCTGCTGCTCGGCACTTCGGTCTTCGCCTTGTTCGGAGCGACCGCGGCCGACACGATGGCTTCGACATGGGCGACGGCAGCGGCATCCGTTATGCTGCTGTTCACGCCCCGATCGGTCACGGAGTCTTTGTCCCGATTCGTTCCCGGTACTACAAACTATGCTCAGCACCAGCAGGAATATGCCCAGAAAGTCCGGGATTTGACGGCCGAGCGGGTGGAGAAATTTTCCGAGGTGTTCCGCCAGTTGTCCCGGAGCTTCCGTCAGATGACCCACACGGGCGACGCTCCCGCGCAAAACCGCGATTTCGATCATTTCGTCAACGAGGTGCACGAGCGGGCTTGCGCCGGCTGCCACCGACGCAACCTGTGCTGGGACAGCCAGTTTATTCAGACGTACAAGCTGATGACCGACATGATGACCGCCGTGGAGCACAATCCGGACTTGATGGCTTCGCAGCTCCCGAAGTCCTGGAGCCGGGTATGCGTGAAGACGCCGCTCGTGCTGGACGTGATGAAGCGGCAGTACGAGATCTACCGCCACGACCTTCACTGGCGGCAGCAGCTGCAGGACAGCCGGTTTCTCGTCGCCGATCAACTGTCCGGAGTGTCGCAGGTCATGGACGACCTGGTCAAGGAAATCCGTCGCGAAGCCAAACAGATGGAAGCGCAGGAGAGGCAAATCCGGGATGCCCTCGACCATCTGGGGCTGGCGATTCAGAGCATAGATATTTTGAGTCTGGAGGAGGGACATATCGAGATCGAGATGGTGCATGCGTTCCGCACCGGGTACGACGAATGCCGCAAAATGATCGCGCCGATCCTGACGGAAATTCTCGGGGAGACGGTTACGGTCAGCAGCGAGAGAACGGGGGAGCCGGCCGCGCATCTCAGCACGGTGACGTTCGCATCCGCGAAAATTTACGAGGTGGAGACGGGGGTGGCGGGAGCGGCCAAGGACGGCGATCTGCTGTCGGGAGACAGCTTCAGCATGGTAGAGCTCGGCAACGGCAAGTTCGCGGTGGCGCTGAGCGACGGAATGGGCAACGGCGTCCGGGCGCGGGCGGAGAGCAGCGCGGCGCTGTCGATGCTGGAGCAACTGCTCCAATCGGGCATCGACGAACGGTTGGCGGTGAAGTCGGTCAATTCGATTCTGCTGCTTCGATCGCCGGACGAGATGTTCGCGACGGTCGATCTGGCACTGATCGATCTGTACACTGCGCATGCGACGATGCTCAAGATCGGCTCGACGCCGAGTTTTATCAAGAGAGGGAGGGAGATTATTCCGATTGCGGCCAACAACTTGCCGATCGGCATTCTGCACGATATCGAGATCGACTTGCTGCGGGTGCAACTGCAGCCGGGGGATACGCTGATCATGATGACGGACGGCATTCTCGATGCGCCGGGCCATGCGATCAACAAGGAACAGTGGATGAAAAGGGTGCTGCAGGAGCTGGACGAGGACGATCCGCAGGAGATCGCCGATTCGCTGCTGGGCACGGCGCTGCGCCAATACCCCGGCGGCATCAAGGACGACATGACCGTCATCGTCACGCGCATCTCGCGCCATCGTCCGGAATGGGCCGCCTTCCGCTGGCCGGGACTCTCCCGAATGGAGCGGCCGAGGACGGTGAGCTGAGTTTGGGAGCGGGTGCTTACTATTCCGGTGCTGACGGCTGATGGGATAAGGGGGAAGAGGCCAATGTTGTCAGGTTAACCCAAACCCGCGAGAATGTAGGAGCAAAAGCTCGCAATCGAACGACATGGAATCGCATAGGACGATGGGATAACGTTATGGGTTTCGGACGTTGGCGGTTGAAGAAGGGTTAGCATTATGGCGTAACGTTATTTCATTCATCCAAGGCGATATCTCGGGGCAAATGGGGAAATAACGTTATGCCGTCGCTCTATTGTCCGCTAGTCTGGCCCGAGTCGGCCATTTAGCGTTACGCCGTAAAGCTATGCCATTACCGCCATCATCGTCGTCACCATCACCATCACCATCACCACGACCGCCCAACGGCAGTTGTTCCAGCGCGTGCCAGGTTCCCGCCCACCCAACCTCGTGCAAAGGGAGGCGGTACCGCGAAGCGATGTTCCCGGCTATATGCGTCGCTCTCCCTCTCTGGCGCTTAACCTGACGACATTGGGGATGAGGCGGGCCCTCTCTGACAGGAAAAGGGTCGACGGCAGGTAATTGAAGGTGGGGAACGTGCTTCGGTGGTGCATGGCGAAGGTTAGGCACAAGGGGGAAGGGTGCGACAATTACAAAGCTCCGGAAGCTTCTGGAACGTTCAGAGGCTTTCGGAGCTTTCACTCGATCTCTTTTTCCTGTCGGGCCTGCTCCAACCAAATCTGAAACTCAACCGACTCGGACTCTGTTTCGAATAGATCGTTCATATACTGCAAATCCAACTGCTCGAGATACATAAGCAGCAACCGATAGCCCCACTCGCGGTCCCTTATCGAACTCCAATGAACGGTTTTACGCAGACGATCCAAAATGATATCCTCTAATCCGATGACGTAGACAAGTTTATTCCCTACCTGCAATTCCGTTATTTTATCGTAATCGCCAGCTAGGAGATTGGAGGGGACTTCTATAGAAATTCCAACCACTGGATGCAGCCAACAGCGACCGATCTTCCGAAACCCAAGCAGCGTCAGCGTTTCCCCCGCTTTTTCGTATCCGCTAAGCACGAAGTCGATATCTTCTGTGGAGTAGCCGCTTAACGTATAAATTTCGACGGACAAACCTCCTACGATGATCGGTTTGATGTTTTGCTGCATTAGAACGTCAGTAATGATAGCCGCGGAATGCAGCATCTTTTCGAACTTTTCCTTATTCGCCAGTCGTGCAAGAGCTTCATTCGCCTCTTGTATACTTAGCAATCGTCAGCACCCGCCTTTCGGCGTCGTATTGAACTTCCCCGTTTCTCATGGTGGTCAGCAGCTTGCGACGGGCCAAAACGTTCAGCGCCTTGATCTCGTCCGAATCCCTCGGAGGCGCGATTGCGGAACGATCCTGACGTGGATTTGCGCGAGCGCGAAACAGCTGGACGGAGTGGTCGATAGAGAAGCGAACCGAGGCATCGCTTCTGAGCTTCTGATCTTGAATATCGGCCAAGCTCATTTTTCTCAAGGCTCCTCACACCCTTCCCTAGTCGCATTATCGCCAGATTAATGCCATTGTTATTCCGATCAGCAATCTTTCCTTTATATTATATCAGCTCGACCGCGGTCATTCCCCAAAAAAGATTAAATCTCGCATTTTTGGGCGACACTCTTACTAGATGCTAGATCAGATAGGAGGAGTGTCAGGAATGATGAAGCAAATTTTGCTGATTACGGACGGAGGCTCGAATGTCGGGGAAAGTCCGGTGACCGCGGCGGCGCAGGCGTATGCGGAAGGCATTACGGTGAACGTGGCGGGCGTGGTGGACGAAGGGACGATCGGGGAATACGGCGCGACGGAGATCGCCGACATCGCGCGGGCCGGCGGAGGCATCAGCCAGATCGTGACGAGCCGGCAGCTGTCCAAGACGGTGCAGATGATGACGAGGCAGACGGTGGCGGGAACGATACGCCAGGCGGTCAATCAGGAGCTCCGTCAACTGTTCGGGGTGAACGACGTCGGATCGCTGCCCCCTCCCAAGCGGGGCGAGGTCGTTAAAGTCATGGAAGAGATGGAGGAGACGATGTCCCTCTCGGTCGCTCTGCTCATCGATGCCAGCGCCAGCATGAAGCCGAAGCTGCACGCCGTGGAGGAAGCGATTCGGGATTTGACGCTGAGCCTGCAAGCCCGCACGGGCAGAAGTCAGGTGTCCGTATTCCATTTTCCCGGGGACTCCCAGTATTCCTATTGCGTAATGGACGCCGGTTGGCACTCGAACGCTTCCAATCTCGGCTCCCTGTTCGGCAAGATCCGTATGCGCGGCACGACCCCGACGGGTCCCGCTTTGCTCCAGGTGGTTGATTACATCCGCGAGACTTGTGGTAAAATAGGCAAAATAGAGCTTATGGACGAGCCGCATGCTTCGGGCGGCGGGTCGAGCGAGGTGCGGAGTGACAACGTCGTCTGAGAAAGAGACATTGGCCAGAGGCACGGAGATTCGCGGCAAATGGAACGGGAAAGTCTATCGTCTGGAACGGCTGCTCGGGGTCGGGTCCAACGGTCAGGTTTATTTGGCTTCGGCGGGTCCCAGGGTGCACTGCGCAATGAAGATCGGCCATGAGGCGGCGGAGCTCCAAGGCGAAGTCAACATTCTGGCTTCGCTGGATCATTCCGAGAAAGGGAGACAGCCGTTCCTGCTCGATGTCGACGATGCGGTCATTGACGGGAGGAAGATTCCTTTCTACGTCATGAGGTACGTTCCCGGAGTGCCGCTGAAAGCCTATTTGAAGGAACACGGTTCCCACTGGATGGGCGTCATCGGCTACCGTCTGCTGGAGAGGCTCTCTCATCTGCACGAGGCGGGCTGGGTGTTCGGGGATATTAAAAGCGATAATATACTGGTCGGAGAATACGGAAGAGTGGAACTGGTCGACTACGGCGGCGCTTCGGCGATCGGGCGCAGCGTGCGGCAGTTCACGGAAATCTACGATCGGGGATACTGGTCTGCCGGGAGCCGCGTTGCGGACCCGGCTTACGATCTGTTCGCGGTCGGTCTGCTCTGGCTGCACGCCCTGGACGGGAAGAGGCTCGTTCAGCTCACCCGAACGCTGATTCCGCAGAACCGGCATCCCCGCGAGCTGATGAAGCTGGTAAAAAGCAATCCCAAGCTCCTACCGGTGGAAGGTTGGATCGAGAAGGCGCTCACGGGCCAGTTCGCCAGCACTCGCGAATCGACCAGGGAATGGCGCGAGGCCGTGCGAATCTCGCAGCGGCCGAAGCCGGTCGACGACCGGGTACCGGGCTGGATGGCCGGATTGCTCGGAGCCGCGATCGTGCTCAGCACGACGCTGGCGGCAGTCTGGCTGCTGGACTAGGACAGCGCGGGGCCGGCGATGACGCAGCGATTGAGAGGATGGAATGCGGGATTCGTACCCGGCTGCCATCGAACAGGGCGCGTCAACCCGTCAGACGAATAAAGGAGCTGCGAAGATGCGACGGCATGAACACTGGACGGAGGACGTCAAAGCGCAGGCGAAGGAAGAAGGCTGGTGGCGCGCGGGAGGAACGGTCGTTGCCGCGGTATCCGGGGGGCCGGATTCGATGGCGCTGCTGCGCCTGCTGAAGGAGATGGCGGAGTCGGAGCCGATGCGCGTCGTGGTCGCTCACGCGAACCACCAATTCCGCGGCGCCGAATCCGACGCCGAAGCGGAGCTGGTGCGCGGGATGGCGGAACAATGGGGCATGGCGTTCGAGACCGCGTCGCTCGGCATGCCGGATTACATAGAAGAAACGGGACAGAACGCGCAGAGCGCGTCAAGGGAGAAGCGTTACGCATTCCTCGGCGAGGTGGCGGACAAGCACGGCAGTCCTTATCTGTTGACCGCCCATCATGCCGACGATCAGGCCGAGACGGTGCTGATGAGAGTGCTGCGCGGGACGGGAATCGGCGGACTGGCCGGAATTCCCTACCGCAGGCGGGAAGATCGGTTGGAACTGATTCGGCCTCTGCTGCGTATAACCAAATGTGAGCTTCTGGAGTATTGTAAGCGAAACGGGGTGCCTTACGCGGTTGACAGCAGCAATGCCGACCGGCATTATTTTCGCAACGTCGTCCGGCTCGACGTCCTGCCGGCGCTGCAGCGGTACAATCCGCGCCTGAAGGATTCGCTGGTCAGGCTGGCCGATCTGGCGGCGGCGGACGACGATTATATGGAAGAGCAGGCCGTTCGCGTCTTCCGCGAGGCGGTAACCCCGTACGGGGACGGCTTCCGGTTGGAGCGACGACGGTTCCGCGGCCTTCACGTCGCTTTACAACGCAGATTGATTAAATTAATATTAAACTGTTCCGCGAACCCGCGCCAAATGCTGGATTTCCGCCTTGTGGAGGAAATTTCGGAGGCGCTGTCGCAAGAACGCCCGGCAACGGTCCGGGTGGACATCGGGGACGGTTGGGTGCTGAGAAGGGAATACGAAGAGACTTATATCGGACCGGAGCAGCCGGAGACGATGCGCTTCGCGTATCGCGCCGACGAGCTTGCGACCGAGGTCGCCATCCCGGAAGCGGGAGGCCGCATTCGTCTGGAACGGCTTGAAGGAGCCGTGCAAGGCCGGCCCGGCAATCGCGACGAAGCCTGCTTCGACGCGGAGGAGCTTCGCTATCCGCTCCTCGTGCGCAGTCGGCTGGCGGGCGATACCATGCGGCCATACGGACTAAACGGCACCAAAAAAGTGCAAGATATGTTCGTCGATGCCAAAGTGCCGCGATCGCGGCGCGACAAGCTGCCGCTGCTGGCGGACGGCGACGGCCGCATCCTCTGGATTCCCGGATTGCGGAGATCGGGTCACGCCCTTGTCCGCGAGCATACCCGAACGACGCTTCGCGCGACGTATGAAGCGGAAAACTAGGGCATGATCGGAGTAAAGCAATCATACCGTGTAATAAATCTCACTGGGAGGCACCTTCTTTGCAAAACGACATTCAAGAAGTTCTCTACTCGCAAGAAACGATTCAGCAGAAGGTACAGGAGCTTGGCGCGGCGATCAGCCGCGATTACGAAGGACGCAATCCGCTCGTTATCTGCGTGTTGAAAGGCGCTTTTATTTTTATGGCGGACTTGTCCAAGAGCATCGCGATCCCGATCGAACTGGATTTCATGGCGGTGTCGAGCTACGGCAACTCCACCCGTTCGTCCGGGGAAGTGAAGATTATTAAAGATTTGGACGCTTCCGTGGAAGGTCGCGACGTGCTCATCGTCGAAGACATTATCGACAGCGGATTGACGCTGAGCTATTTGATCGACGTGCTGGAACGCCGGAACGCGCTGTCCGTCAACGTCGTCGCCCTGTTCGACAAACCGGGACGGCGGACGGTCGACTTGAACGCGGACTACACCGGCTTTACCATACCGGATGCCTTCGTCGTCGGTTACGGGCTCGATTATGCGGAGAAATACCGCAACCTGCCCTACGTCGGAGTGCTGAAGCCGGAAGTTTATTCGAGCTGACCCATAGCCGGCGCGCCGTCTTACTTGGATTGGCGAGACAGGCTATGGTAAAATGATGTGAGCGTGTCGAGAGGAGGTCGGGGATGAATCGGTTCATCCGGAACACAGGCTTTTACTTACTTATCTTTTTGGTGACTGTCGGGATCGTTCAATTTTTTATCGGAAAGCAAGACACGACTAAGGAACTGAGCTACAACGAACTCGTCGCGGCAGCGCAGCAAGGCAACGTACAGACGCTGACTTTGCAGGTTCAGAACGGAACCTACCTCATCGCCGGCGAATTCAAACCGAAACCGGGACAAGAGAAGGGCGAAATCTTCACAGGACGAGCGCCTCTGGCCGATTACGTGCCGGAGCTGTTCACGAACCTCGGGATCGAGAAGAACTTCGAAGTGGTATCCAAGAAAATGCCGGGACAAAGCTTCTGGCTGACTTTCCTAACTTCCATCATTCCGTTCATCATCATGTTCGTTCTGTTCTTCTTCCTGATCAATCAGGCGCAGGGCGGAGGCGGCAAGGTGATGAACTTCGGCAAGAGCCGCGCCCGTCTTTATAATGAAGAGAAAAAGCGGGTCACGTTCGAGGACGTCGCCGGAGCGGACGAGGAGAAGCAGGAACTCGTCGAGGTCGTCGAATTCCTGAAGGATCCCCGCAAGTTCGCCGCGGTCGGCGCCCGTATTCCGAAGGGCGTGCTTCTCGTAGGGCCTCCGGGTACCGGTAAAACGTTGCTGGCCCGCGCGGTCGCCGGGGAAGCCGGAGTGCCGTTCTTCACGATCTCCGGTTCGGACTTCGTGGAGATGTTCGTCGGCGTCGGCGCATCCCGCGTACGGGACTTGTTCGAGAATGCGAAGAAGAACTCGCCTTGTATCATCTTCATCGACGAGATCGATGCCGTCGGCCGTCAACGGGGCGCGGGCCTCGGCGGCGGACACGACGAGCGCGAGCAGACGCTGAACCAATTGCTCGTCGAGATGGACGGCTTCGGCGCCAACGAAGGCATCATCATCGTTGCAGCGACCAACCGTCCGGACATTCTTGACCCTGCTTTGCTTCGTCCGGGACGTTTCGACCGTCAGATTACGGTAGACCGTCCGGACGTGAAAGGCCGCGAAGCGGTGCTGAAAGTTCATGCCCGCAACAAGCCTCTCAGCAAAGACGTCAAGCTCGGCACGATCGCCAAGCGGACGACCGGATTTACCGGCGCCGATCTGGAGAACCTGTTGAACGAAGCGGCGCTGCTGGCCGCTCGCCGCAACAAGAAGGACATCGCGATGGTGGAGGTCGACGAAGCGATCGACCGGGTTGTCGTCGGCACCGAGAAGAAGAGCCGCGTCATCAGCGACCGCGAGAAGCGCATCGTCGCTTATCACGAAGCGGGTCACACGATTGCAGGCTACTTCCTTGAGCATGCCGACACGGTGCACAAGGTTACGATTATCCCGCGGGGCAAAGCGGGCGGATACGTCATCATGCTTCCTAAGGAAGACCGGATGCTCGTCACCAAGCAGGAGCTGCTCGACAAAATCACGGGCTTGCTCGCGGGACGTGCAGCCGAGGAAATCTTCATCGGAGAAATTGGCACCGGCGCTTACAGCGACTTCAAGCAAGCGACGAGCATCGTTCGCGCGATGATCATGGAATACGGGATGAGCGAGAAGCTCGGCACGATGCAGTTCGGCAACTCGCAAGGACAGGTATTCCTTGGCCGCGACATCGGACACGAGCAGAACTATTCCGATAAGATCGCGTACGAGATCGACCAGGAGATGCAGAGCATCACTCGCGACTGCTACGACCGGGCGAAGAAGCTTCTTACCGAGAAGAGCGCAGAGATGCATCTGATCGCGAAGACGCTGCTCGAGGAAGAGACGCTCGATCTGGATCAGATCAAGTCTCTGATGGAGAAGGGCGCCATCGTAGTCGACAGCGGGGAAAGCGGATCGGGCGCGGAGGAATCCCATGCGGAGCCGGTCGTGGATACGCTGGGCAACGTCAAGGTCCGGATTCAAACCCGCGAGGACGGAGACCCGTACCCATCGGGCCTGGATTTGCGCAAGGGAGACGGCGGCGACTCCGAAGAGCCGAAATAATCGCATAAGAAGACGGGATGCACCGCGCTGCAGCTGCGCGCGGGAGCATCCCTTTTTTTTGTGAAAAATCCGTTACAGATCAATTGACAGTCCTATCCCGCAAGTGTAAATTAAGTGTTAATGAACGAAGTGCTTTTCGTCCACAATAAAGACAGCATTCCCGCCATGTTTGTGCATTGATTCACAAACAACGGTAGTCAAGGGAGGAGATTTCGCATGGAGGCCCTGGCCTTGGAGCGTAAAGCCGAGCAGAACCGCGAACTGCGCGAACGGCTGATGCAGCTCAAGAAGGAACGCAACGCCATTATCCTCGCTCATTATTATCAGCGAGATGAAATACAAGAAGTCGCGGACTTCCGGGGGGACTCGTTCCTCCTCGCTCAGAAAGCCGCGTCTACGGATGCCGACGTTATCGTCTTTTGCGGGGTTCACTTCATGGGCGAGAGCGCCAAAATCCTCGCTCCTCACAAGACCGTGCTCGTCCCCGACGAACGCGCGGGCTGCCCGATGGCCGACATGGTCAATCCGATCGGCTTGCGGGAGCTCAAGGCGAAGCATCCGAACGCGAAGGTGGTCACGTACATCAATTCGTCCGCGGACGTGAAGGCCGAGACCGACATCTGCTGCACATCGGCCAACGCCGTGAAAGTCGTCAATTCGGTCGACGCGGAGGAAGTGATCTGGTGTCCGGATAAGAACCTCGGCCACTACGTCTCCCAGCATACCGACAAGAAGATGATCATCTGGGAAGGCTACTGCAACACTCATGACATGCTCACGATCAAGGACGTCGTGGAGATGCGCGCGAAATATCCGAACGCTCAATTCGTCGTACACCCCGAATGCCGCCCGGAAGTGGTGGAGATGGCGGATTTCGTAGGCAGCACGACCGGCATTCTAAAATATTGCCGCGAATCGAGCCATGACGAATTCATCGTCGGAACGGAAGACGGCACGGGATACCAGCTTCGGCTCGACAGCCCGAACAAGAAGTTCCACTTCGCCTCGAAGTTCCTGGTGTGCCCGAACATGAAGGTGAACAACCTCAAGAAGGTCGTCAAAGCGTTGGAGACGATGCAACCGGAAATCTACGTGCCGCAGGACGTTGCGGACAAAGCCCGTTTATCGCTGGAGCGCATGCTGCTGGTCAAGTAATCGACCGGCTGCCTGCGCTACTCTATTGTCGGAGTGGGAGACGAATACCATTATGATTCCACGATACGTTGTCGATTTTGATCTGGACAAGCTTCCTCGCGTAGAGACGGACGTCATCGTGATCGGGGCCGGCATCGCCGGCCTTTTTACGGCGCTTAAATCTAGCGAGACGCAGCGGGTACTGATGATTACGAAGAAGTCGCTGTTCGACAGCAACACTCGGTATGCCCAAGGCGGCATTGCCGCCGTCATGTCGGACGACGATTCTCCCGAATTTCTCGCACAGGATACGTTGATCGCCGGAGCCGGTCTATGCGAGAATGCGGCGGTGGACGTTCTCGTCCACGAAGGCCCTCAAGGCGTTCAGGAGCTGATTCGCTACGGGACGATGTTCGACGAGGAAGACGGGCATTACGCCTTGACCAAGGAAGGCGCGCACAGTCAGCGGCGAATTCTGCACGCGAACGGGGACGCGACCGGCTACGAGATCGTTCGGGCTTTGGCAGAGAAGGTGAAGGTCAGTCCCGGCATCGAGCTGTGGGACGATCATTTCGTGCTGGACCTGCTCACGGAAGACGGCGAATGCCGCGGCGCTCTCGTGCAGAAACCGGACGGCTCGCGGGTCGCGGTGTTCGGCAAAGCGACCATTCTGTGCACGGGCGGAACGGGCCAGCTCTACCGCTACACGACCAATCCCGAGGTGGCGACCGGCGACGGCGTCGCCATGGCTTATCGCGCGGGCGCGGACATTCGGGACATGGAGTTCAACCAGTTTCATCCAACGTCCCTCTGCTACCCGGGCGCTCCGAGATTTCTCATCTCGGAAGCCGTAAGAGGCGAAGGCGCTTATCTGAGAAATATCCGCGGAGATCGGTTTATGGAAAATTACCATCCTCAGCTCGAGCTGGCTCCGAGAGACGTCGTGGCCAGAGCGATCGTCAGCGAGATGGAAGCAACCAAATCGACCTACGTCTATATCGATATTACGCACGAGTCTCCGGACTTGATCCGGCATCGGTTCCCGACCATTCACGAATACTGCCTGAAATTCGGGCTCGATATGACGACGGATTGGATTCCGGTCGCGCCTGCCGCGCATTATATGATGGGCGGGGTCAAAACGGATCTGCACGGGGAGACGAGCATTCGCCGTCTGTACGCTTGCGGCGAAGCTTCGTCGACGGGCGTGCACGGGGCCAACCGGTTGGCGAGCAACTCGCTGTCGGAGGCGATCGTCTTCGGCCAACGGATCGTGGATGCGATCAACAAGCTGCCGGAGCCGTCTGCCGTCGCGGATAACGGCCCGGCGTCGGATCGGCATGCCGTGTTGAACGGAACGCTGATCGAGAGAAGGCTGAAGTTGCAGAAGACGATGGTTCGTTACGTAGGGCTGCGCAGAGACCGGACGGGCTTGCTTAAAGGGCTCGAGGATCTGAAGAAGCAGCTGCCTCTATTCCAGATGAACCTGGCGAAGAGAGAGGAACTGGAATACGCGAACCTGCTGACTTGCGCGCTGCTTGTCGCCGAGGGAGCTTTGAATCGAGAAGAGAGTCGCGGCGGACACTATCGCGAGGATTACCCTGGCAGGGACGATTTGAATTGGCGGGTGCATACGATACTGCATCGGGAAAAAGGCATCCGCATAGAAAGGGTCGACGACAATGTTTGAACGGGAAAGCGATTGGGCGATCGGAGGTCCGGCCGTCGAAGCGGTGAAGGCGCAGCTTCGCGCCTGGCTGGCGGAGGATATCGGCTCGGGCGACGTGACGACGATGTCGACGATACCGGCCGGCCATCAATCCAAGGGCATCATCCACGCCAAGCAATCGGGCGTACTGGCAGGCATTCCTCTGGCTCGCCTCGTATTCGAGACGGTCGATCCGGCTCTGAAGTTCGAAGCGCTGGCGTCGGACGGAGATCGCGTAGAACGAGGAACGGTGCTTGCCGTCGTCGAAGGCTCCTCGCACAGCGTACTGACGGGGGAGAGATTGGCGCTCAATCTGCTTCAGCGGCTGTCCGGCATCGCGACGAAGACGAGCGAGTACGCGGCAGGAGCGCATGGGACGCCGGTCCGCGTCACCGATACGCGCAAGACGACACCCGGACACCGCACGCTGGAGAAGTACGCGGTGCGGATCGGCGGCGGAGCGAATCATCGCTTCGGACTCTATGATGCGGTCATGATCAAGGATAACCATATTAAGGCGGCCGGCGGAATTACGGCGGCCGTGCAGGGGGCCAAAGGCCGCATTCCCCACACGATGATGATCGAGGTGGAAGCCGAGTCGCTGGCTCAGGCGGAAGAAGCGGTCCGGGCGGGCGCCCATATCGTCATGCTCGACAACATGAGCACGGCGGCCATGACCGAGACGGTTAAGGCGATCAGGGAAATTGCGCCGCATATCGTGATCGAGGCTTCGGGCGGCATTACGCCGGAGCGAGTAGGCGAAATCGCGCGCTGCGGCGTCGACGTCATCTCGGTCGGCAGCTTGACGCATTCCTTTCAAGCGCTCGATATCAGTCTCGATCTGAACGAGAAGAAGACGGGAGGTGCGCCATGATTCTCGTCGTCGATGTCGGCAATACGAACATCGTGCTGGGGCTGTATAAGGGACGCACACTGACGCATCACTGGCGGCTCGGCACGAATCGTTCCGCTACGGTGGACGAATACGGCGTGCTGATCCACAACCTGTTTCAAATCGCGGGAGTGAAGGCGGAGCAGATCGAAGGCGTTATTCTGTCTTGCGTCGTTCCTCCCATTATGAACACGCTGGAGCGGCTGTTCGAAGCTTATGTAGGCAAGCAGGCGCTTGTCGTCGGTCCCGGCATCAAGACGGGGCTTAACATCCGGTATGAGAATCCCCGGGAAGTCGGGGCGGACCGGATCGTCAACGCGGTCGCGGGTATCGAACAATACGGTACGCCGCTGGTCGTCGTGGATTTCGGCACGGCAACGACCTTCGATTATATCGACGGCACCGGCGCTTATCTGGGAGGCGCGATCGTGCCGGGCATCGGCATCTCCGCCGAAGCGCTCTACCAGCGGGCGGCGAAGCTGCCGCGGATCGAGCTGTCCAAGCCGAAGACGGTCATCGGGCGCAATACGGTGGCGGCGATGCAGTCCGGCATCATTTACGGCTATGCCGGGCAAGTCGACGGCATCGTCAAGCGCATTCGCCAAGAGTTCGGCGTGCAGCCGCGAGTGATCGCGACCGGGGGGCTGGCCGAGCTGATCGCCGGAGAATCGGAGACGATCGAGACGGTAGATCCGCTGCTTACGCTGGAAGGCTTGAGGATAGTATACGAACGCAATAGGTAACAATAGATTGTCGGACGGATTGGATGTTCCGCCGAGGGAGGTTGACGGGATATGGCTTTGAAGGATGAAATCATACGCGGTACCGCATGGGACGGCGGCTTGCGAGTGTTCGCGGCGCGCACGACGGCGCTCGTATCGGAGCTGCAGCGCAGACAGGATACGTTTCCTACGGCAACCGCGGCTCTTGGCCGTACGGCGACGGCTGCCGCGATGACGGGCATTATGCTGAAAGGGCAGGAGAAGCTGACGGTGCAGGTGAAGGGCGACGGTCCGATCGGCCAGATCGTCGTGGACGCCAATGCGGCGGGCGAAGTAAGGGGTTACGTGGATCATCCTCACGTCCATCTGCCGAGCAACAGCCAGGGCAAGCTGGACGTTGCCGGAGTCGTCGGGCGGACGGGCCAGCTTCATGTTACGAAGGACTTGGGGCTTAAAGATCCTTATAGGGGCAGCGTGCCGATCATCTCCGGCGAGATTGCCGAAGATTTTACTCTGTATTTCGCGGAGTCGGAGCAGACTCCTTCCGCGGTAGGGCTCGGAGTGCTTGTAGAGACCGACAATTCGGTTATTCATGCGGGAGGTTTCATCGTTCAGGTAATGCCCGGTCTTCCGGAGGCTAGGCTCGTTCGTCTGGAACAGGCGATCGGGGCGATGCCGCACGTGACGGCTTTGATGGATCAGGGAGAGAGTCCGGAAGGGCTGCTTCGTTTTCTCGTGGGAGACGACCTGACGATCCACCAGACCATCGAACCGGTTTTCCGATGCCAATGTTCGCGCGAAAGATTCGAGCGGGCATTGCTTACAATCGGCAAGAGCGAGCTGAGACATCTGATCGACGAGGACGGCCAGGCGGAGACGCATTGCCATTTCTGCAATGAGAAATACTTGTTCGACGGCGAAGAGCTGGAAGCTCTCTACCGCCTCGCCGACCGGGATTAAAGAAGGGATGATCTCCAATGAGGGAGACGATACGGCGCATGCCGCCGCTCGTACTGCTGGCCCTCTTAGCGACGCTGATGCTTGCATCAGGCTGCACCAAGGATGACAATGCGCTTGCGCCGGACGAACATGAGCCGTCGGAGTCGGCATCCGGAGGAGACGACGTCGTGGCCTCGGTAGGAACAACATCCATTTCCCGCCAACAGTTGATGGATCGACTGTTGGCTTCTTATGGTTCCCAGACGCTCAGAAGCATGATGCTGGCGGAAGCCGTAAACGAAGAAGCCAGAGCGCTGAGCATTGAAGTGACGGGCGAGGAACTGGAGCAGGAATTAAGATGGATGAGCCAGGGCTACGAGAACGAAGAGGACTTCTACCGCTCCATGAGGGAGCAGCTCGGCATGAGCCGCGACGAAGTCCGGGAAGACGCGCGCTACCGGCTCCTGCTGGAGAAGCTGACCACGTACAACGTCGAAGTGTCCTCCGACGAAATCGAACGTTATCTGGGCGAGCATTGGGCGGAATTCCAACCGGTCAGACAATACCGCTTATCCAAAATTGTCGTGCAGACGGACGAATTGGCAAGGGGACTTCTGGACAAGCTGGGTCAGGGAGAAGACTTCGCGGAGCTGGCCAGAACGCATTCCATCGACGAATTCACCGCGGATCAGGGCGGGGATGCAGGGTGGATCGAGTCGAACGATCCGTTCGAGGCTGCAGCGGTGTTGGAGCAGGCTGCGCGAATGCAGGTCGGAGACATGACCGGTCCGGTTCGGACGGATCAAGGCTTCGTGATCGTTCGATTGGACGGCGTCAGCGAAGTGCGGACTCGCACCGAGGAAGACATCCGTCTTGAAGCGAAGAAGCTGATCGCGCTGGGCAAGGCCGTTCCGGTAAGCGATATGGAGCAGGCGCTGCTCGACAAGTACGGCGCGGTCATCGTGGATCAAGCGTTAAGGCCGTAACGAATTTGCGTCCATTGTTAACCAGCTATTGACAATCCTCTCCGAGGTTTGATAAGATGAAATCAGACTGAAAACCGACTGTTTTAGTCGGAATAACGAACAAGGCGCATAGCCGCTATATTGTAGGAGGGAACAACTCTAATGGCCAAGATTGTTCAGAACGTGACCCAGCTTATCGGCGATACGCCGCTTGTACGCTTGAACCGTGTCGTACCGGAAGGCAGCGCGGAAATTTACGTGAAACTCGAGTATCAGAACCCGGGTTCCAGCGTTAAGGACCGCATCGCGATCAGCATGATCGAAGAAGCGGAGAATCAAGGTCTGATCAAGCCGGGCGTCAACACGATCGTCGAACCGACGAGCGGCAACACCGGTATCGGTCTGGCGCTGGTCGCCGCTGCGAAAGGATATCGCGCGGTTCTCGTTATGCCTGAGACGATGAGCTTGGAGCGCCGCAATCTGCTTCGCGCTTACGGAGCTGAGCTGGTGCTGACTCCGGGATCGGAAGGCATGAACGGCGCCGTCAAGAAGGCGGAAGAGATCGCCAAGGAGAACCCGGACTACTTCATTCCTCAACAATTCAAGAACCAAGCGAACGTGAAAATTCACCGCGAGACGACGGGACCCGAGATCGTTGAAGCGATCAACTCCTACGACGGCAAGATCGACGCGTTCGTAGCCGGTATCGGCACGGGCGGCACGATCTCCGGCGCGGGCGAAGTGCTGAAGCAGAACTTCCCGAACATCAAAATCTACGCGGTAGAGCCTGCGGCATCCCCGCTCTTGTCCGGCGGCGGCCCTGGCCCTCACAAGATCCAAGGGATCGGAGCGAACTTTATCCCTGAGATTCTGAACCGCGAAGTTTACGACGGCGTTATTACGATCGAGAACGAAGAAGCGTTCGAGACGGCTCGCACTGTCGCCAAGAAGGAAGGTCTTCTGGTCGGCATTTCTTCCGGCGCTGCGATCTTCGCTGCGCTCAAAGTGGCGAAAGAACTCGGCGAAGGCAAGCGCGTCGTAGCGGTCGTTCCGTCCAACGGCGAACGTTACCTGAGCACGCCTCTGTTCAACTTCGAGAACTAATTTTTATACGCAACAAGACAGACGACTCCTTATCCGTGTACACCGGATGAGGGGTCGTTTTTTGATTCTGCGTCATTGACAAAAGTCTCTCTATTTCCATATACTTTTTATATATCTTTTAGATATATGAGGTGAACGCAATGGCTAGGAATAATAACACCTTGTATGCGATTTTGGGCATCATTGCCCATGGTCCAAGCTCGGGATACGACATCAGGAAGCAATTCAATGCGTCGCTTCGCTTTTTCTGGAGTGAAAGCTATGGCCAGATTTACCCCATGCTGAAGCAAATCGTGAAGGAGGGGTATGCGGAGCAGATCGATTCCCGCGAACCGCGGAGAAAGAAGCTGTATCGGATCACGCCGGAAGGGCAAAGAGCGTTGGAGGAATGGCTTTCCAGACCGGTTAACCCGATCAACTACCGGGACGAGCTGCTTTTGAAAATTTTTATCGCGGGTCCGCAGGATACCAAGGCTATTTTAACTTTGTTGGAGAAAGAACGGGACGATCTGAAGAATAACGTCGCCGTTCTTAAGGAGCAGGAAGCGCAAGCGCTCAAGCAATACCGGAATCGCGTATTTCCGATGTGGATGATGACTTTGAGGTACGGAATCCACTCCATGGAAGCGCGATTGCGCTGGTGCGAAGAATCGATGCAGGTTATGGGGAAAAAGGGAGAGGATTGAGATGAAGGTTAGCTTCTGCGAGGTGAACGGGGCCAAGCTCCGAGCTTCCGTTCAGGGACAAGGCGACAACGTGCTCTTGGTGCACGGGGGATACTCCAATATGTCGGTATGGGACGAACAGGTGGATGAGATTTCGGACTCTTTCCGAGCGATACGTTACGATCAAAGGAGTTATGGGCAAAGCACGGGATCTTCCGTTCCTTTCTCGTATTATGAGGATATAAAAAGCATTCTTGACTATTACAGGGTTGAGAACACTCATATCGTCGCCTCATCATTCGGGGGAAGCGCTGCCCTGGATTTCACCTTGAAATACCCCGAATATGTGAACAAGCTGGTTCTCGTCGGGCCGTCGATCAACGGAATAGGCTACCCTTTCCGCATGAAATGGGAAGGAATGATGGACTACTTGCGTGTGAATCGAATCGGGATTGAAAAAGCATCCGATGCTTTCCTCCGTAATAACTTTTGGAAGTATATCGTTCCCCGGGAGGAAGAGCGCAAGCGTCGTTTTAAGGAGCTCTATGAGTCAAACGCCGTATTCTACAGCAGCAAGTCATCCCTGCAGCGGCCGTTGCAGCCCTACGCCATTCACAGACTTGGAGAAATCCGAAAGCCGCTGCTCATTATTGAACCGGAGAATGACCATCCATTTAATAAAAAAGTAGGCAATAGGATACATGAAGGGGTGAAAGACGCCGACAAAATCGTGATGAAGAATTCGGGGCATTATCCGCATTTGGAGCGTCCTTTCGAGTTTACTTCGATTTTATTAGATTACTTGAAGAGTCCTTAGTCCGACCCCATGATTATTGGAGCTCTGGAATACCGGATGCTTCGTTTGGAAACACGGTTTGATTAGCTTGCTTGTTGGTGTCTGATCGGGGACCGCCTTTCAACCAGTCGCTGAAGAAGGTTCCGGTCAGACACCCCGAACACGAAATTACGGCGGCGTGCTTAACATCCACATCTACCATCCACATCTATCAACCACCACTCATTTCCATAAACCTCCGATTACAGGATATAGCAGGGTGACCTCGTTGAAATTTTCATTAATGCCCACGCAGGATACCAACAAAAAAGTCCGCATTTGTATATGGAATGTAAACACAAGTATATCGATGCGCGAATGCCCCCTACTTATAATGAAGTTGCCGTTGCAAATGAGCATGGGGAGGGAAAGCAATACCGCTTGTGAATGCTGTGCGAGATGATTACAAGGAGGTATTTTGATGCGTTTGCGTCATCGGATTATTTTTTTTGTGTTTCTTGTTACCGCTTTCATTATGGTTGCTCTGCCCCCGGAGAAGTCCGGCGCCGCGGCAGGGAATCTGGCTTTAGGGAAGGATGCGTATTCCTCGTCGAACGAGGTAGATTTTTTTGGACCCGAGAAAGCGGTGGACGGCGGCGTTCAGAACGCAAGCCGCTGGTCCTCGGAAAGAACGGACGACCAATGGTTTTACGTGGATCTGGGCGAGTCCGTCGAGATCGGAAGAGTGGTCATCCACTGGCAGACTCCGGCGGACCAATATCAAATTCTCGTCTCCGACGATGCGTTGTCCTGGCGGAATGTATTCGCGGACAACCGCACGCTCGTTGCCCCTGGGCCGGTTGAAGATACGATCGAGTTTGAGCCGACGGCTGCTCAATACGTCAAATTTCAGGGAGTGACGCGGCGTCCTGTCGAAGGCATTTATTACGGGTACTCCTTCTGGGAGTTCGAAGTGTACAAAGGCAGGGCGCTGCTGCCGCCGATGATGGAGGCGGTCAAAAACGGCATCGTCGTCAACGAAGGAGATACCCAACTGAATCTGCCTCCCGTACCGGCCGACTATACGCTGACGTTGGTGAACACGGACAGCTTGCCGGTGATCGATGCGCAGGGCAACATCCATGCGCCGCTGGTCGATACGCAGGTTCAACTGCTGCTGGAAATCCGCAGCGACAGCGATCCGACTTATTTCCATACGGATAATGTGCTGGTCTCCGTACCCGGTCTCTTCCAGCAGACAAGCGACCGAAATCCGGAGCCGCGCGTCATTCCTTCTCTGCGCGAGTGGTTGGGCGCAACCGGCGAGTTCCGTCTGACGGACCATTCCAGAATCGTCATTCGCGCGGAGGATGAGGCGGCTCTGCGGCGAACGGCCGACATTTTACAGCAGGACCTGCTGGATTTAACCAAGCAGTCGCTGGGGGTGACGATCGGCGCTCCTCAAGCGGGGGACATTTACTTGGCGCTGGATGCCGCGCAAGCGGGATTAGGCGTGGAGGGGTACGAGCTGAACATCGGAGAGGTTGCCTCCATTGCCTCCTCGGATCAAACGGGGGTCATGTTCGGTACGAGGACGGTATTGCAGCTGCTTGGTCATGCTCCCGACCATAAGGCAATGCCCAAGGGCCAGACGCGCGATTATCCGAAGTACCCGGATCGGGGCTTCATGCTGGATGTGGCCCGCAAGTTTTACACGATTGAATTTCTGCAGGACTATGTCAAGCTGATGTCCTACTACAAGATGAACCGATTCCAGATTCACTTGAACGACGATATCGGCGATGTCGGTAAGTTTCGCCTGGAGAGCGAGACGTTCCCCGGAATGACGAGCACGGACGGTTTCTATACGAAGCAGCAATTCAGGGATTTGCAGCTGCTCGGCATGGAATACGGCGTAAACGTCGTACCGGAGATCGATACGCCGGGCCACTCCGGCGCGTTCATCGCCTACGATCCGCGGTTGGGCAGCAGCAACCAATTGGATGTTACGCGGCCTGAGACGATCGACTTTATTAAGGCGCTCTTTGACGAGTATTTGGACGGTCCCAATCCGACCTTCGTCGGCCCGGACGTACACGTGGGTACGGATGAATATTTCGGCAGCAACAAGGAGGCTTTCCGCAGTTACACGGACATGCTCCTTAATCATATTAGCGGTAAAGGCAAACGAGCCCGTCTGTGGGGCAGCCTGTCCGCTTACGACGGCACGACGCCGGTTAGCAGCAATGCGACGATGGACATCTGGTACGAGCCGTACGGCAGCGCCAAGCAGGCAGTTGAGCTCGGCTATGACATTATCAATACCAACACCAATTTGCTCTATATCGTTCCGCAGTTGTACCGCAACTACTTGAACTATGATTTCATTTACAACGAGTGGGAGCCTAACGATTGGCTGGAGACGAAGCTTCCCTATGCGCATCCGCAGGTAAAAGGCGGCATGTTCGCGCTCTGGAACGATATATCCGTGGAAAAGGGCGTCTCGATGGCGGATTCGCATCAGCGAATCCTGCCTTCCATGCAAGCGTTGGCGGAGAAGCTGTGGAGAGGCAATCGCATCGATCGCAACTTCGCTAGCTTCCAGGCGGACGCCGCTCTTTATGTGGACCCGCCCAATGTGCATCTCTCGCACAGGCTGCAAGTGGCAAACGAGGGCCATATCGTGGTGGACTACACGTTCGACGAAGGCTTCGCGGATCGTTCGGGCAACGGCTTTGACGGCCATGCGGTGAATGCGAGCGCGGATAAGGGGATATTCGGACAAGCGGTGAGGCTGAACGGCGGCGCCAGCTATGTGGAAACTCCGCTGCGTACGCTCGGGTTCGGATGGACGTTGTCCATGTGGATCAAGCCGGACGCAGACAGCCCGCAAGGGACCTTGCTGCTGGAATCTCCGGACGGACAGTTGAAATACAACATCGGGGGCAGCGGCAAAATCGCCATCGCGAAGGAGAACTACGTCAGCGAATTCAATTACAAGCTGCCGACTGACCGTTGGACGCAAGTGGTCATGACCGGAGACGACACGGGAACCTCGATCTTCATTAACGGCAGCGAGTATACGGCTACGTTGAAAGACGGCTCCAAGCTGGAAACGTTCGTGCTGCCGGTCGCGAAAATCGGCAGCGCAACGAACGCCTTCAAAGGCCTGATTGACGAACTCGTCATATGGAACGCCTACATGGACTTGCACGGAAACCTGGCTTTGCACAAGCAAGCGGAATCGTCGCAGCCGGAATCGGCTTCCTACACGGCGGACAAGGCGGTGGACGGCAGGGGAGATACCCGATGGTCCAGCGCTTGGGTGGACGATACCTGGTTCTTGGTGGATCTGGGCGAAGTGAAGAACATCGACACCGTCTCTATTTTGTGGCAGACGGCTTACGGTTCGAAATACCGCATTTACGTGTCCGAGGATAGGGTGAACTGGACGAACGTCGTGAAGGACAACAACGGCGAGATTAACGGCAAGCAGGGGCGGGTCGTCACGACCTTCCAGAGCACGCCGGCCAGATATGTGAAGTTCGAAGGCGTGTCGAGAGCGACCATGTTCGGCTATTCCTTCGAGGAATTCGAAGTGTACGGCGAGCAGTACAAGCTCGGCAACATTCGGCCGATCATCGATCTGCTGACCGCCATCGAAGCCGATCAGCTTGAGGAAGCCAATTATTCCGCTGAAGGGTGGTCGCAGCTTCAGCAGGCGATGAGCCAAGCGGTAGCGGCCATTCGGGGCGCGCAGCTGTCCCGTCCTGAAGCCGAGCAGGCGTATGCCGGGCTGAGCGCTGCGCGCGATCGTCTGACGATCGAAGACGTGATGGGGCTGATCGAGCTTAACGTAAGCGGCAGCCTTGCTTCCAATCTCTATCTTCCGCAAAAAGGACAGCAGGGTACGCGCATCGTCTGGAGCAGCTCGAAGCCCGACTACTTAAATGCCAACGGCCAGCTGCTGAAGCGTCCGTCCGTCGGCTCGAGCGACATCGAGGTCGTGCTGACCGCTACGATCAGCAAGGGAGACGCTGCGGCGGAGAAGACGTTTAGGGTGATGATCAAAGCGCTGCCCAGCTCCGGTGGCGGAGGCTGGTCTCCGAGTCCCGTTACTCCGGGTCCGGGCGGCGGACAAAGCGGCGGTCCGGGCGGCGGAGATCAGGACGGCGAGAGCGGTTCCGGCGCTGGGAATGGCGGCGGATCGAACGGAGGCGGATCGACGACGGTCCGGCTCAACGATATTGCCGGTCATTGGGCCGAAGCGTCGATCAAGCGGGCTGTCGAGCTTGGATTCGTGGCGGGTTATACCGACGGGACGTTCCAGCCCGGCAAGGCGGTCAGCAGGGACGAATTCGTCGCCATGCTGGTCAAAGCGCTGAAGCTGCAGGGAGCGGACGGTGCGTTGGACTTCGCGGACGCAGGCGCTATTCAAGCCTGGGCGAAGCCGTATATTGCGCAAGCCTTGTCCTCGGGCCTGATCAGCGGTTATGCGGATCATACCTTCCGTCCGAAGGCTTCGATCAGCCGCGCGGAGCTGGCTGCGATGATCGTTCGCGGCTTGGGCTTGAAGTCTGGGGACGGGTCTGAACTCTCTTACGCGGACGCGGATCAAATTCCGGCTTGGGCGAAGCCATATGTGGCAGCGGCCCAGGAGGCGGGAGTGATGAGTGGACGCGGAGACAACCGGTTCGCTCCGGCCGACTCGGCGACGCGAGCCGAGGCTGCGGTCGTTATTCTGAACATGCTTGATGCGCTTGCGAAGATGAAGACGCAGGAGTAGAACTCATTTTGTACAGGAAGAGAGCGTGAGGTTACGATGAAAACAAGACGAGGTTTGACCGCTTTGCTGCTTGTCCCGGTCATGCTGCTGTCGTTGATAACGTCTGCGTATGCCGATGAGCCGGGTGGAGGAGGCGCCGGTTTCTATAATCTGGCCCAAGGGAAAACGTACGCCTGGTCGGAACAGCCGGAGGACGTTTTCCCGGATGACGGGACGAAGCTGACGGACGGGAATGCCGCCGACCCGTCGCGCGCCAGCGGGAATTGGGTAGGTCACCGCGGCAAGAAATCCCGCCAGATCGTATTCGATCTGGGCGAGCCGAAGACGATCAAGGAGGTGAGCGCGCGCTTCCTGCACGATTGGCCGAACAACGAGACGCTTGTGCCGCTCACAGTTTCTTTTTACGCGTCGGACGATCAGGTGAACTGGGGCGCATTGTCTCATAATGCGACTCAATTGTTATGGGGCGATCAGACTGCCATCGAGACCTATTCGTGGGACGGCAGCGAGGAGACCGGAGTCGTGAAACGCGGCGATTACGCCGAGGGCCTCGTGTACGCTCGGTATGTGAAGGTCGTGTTCTCGATGCATTCCAGGGCATGGAGCATGATCGACGAGGTGACGATTACCGGTGCGGACGGTCTTCTCGCCGGCGCTCAACCGGTGTTGCCCGCCCCTTATGCCCTGCAGCAACCGGGGGTGGCAACCGGCGGCATTCAGAACCTGGGCCTGCTCTATAACGGGCATTACGCGGACGGCATGGGAACTTGGACGAAGGAGCGGGTTATTCCGAATATCAGCTACGTGAACAAGCAAGGGGAGCCGACCGACTGGCTGTTCGACGGCGTGCTGTATCTGGGCTTGACTTCGGAAAACGGCAGAGGCTTCGGAGCGACGGACGCGGCCGGCAAAGCCAGAAAAGAAGAATGGGACTGGTATTTGAACAAAACGTTCGCCGTCGGCAGCGATATGAGCGCGTTAAATGAAGCAACGGTCGAGGTGGGTGCGACGCTAGGACAGCCCGACCGCAAGACGAAGGTTGTGCTGATGATTCCCGACCCGAGCGAGTATCAGTCCGACTTCGGCATCCTTAACGGCGAAAATCTGGATTTCAATGTCGGCACGGTCGGCAACACCGTATCGCTGGACAATCGGGAGAAGGCGATTCGGTGGTGGGTCGATGAAGTGCAGGCTAGATGGGCGGCCGCCAACTATTCGAACCTGGAGCTCGTCGGCATGTACTGGCTGGAAGAGCAGATCAGCACGCATGCGACCGGCCCGGAGATGGTGAAGAGAGCGAGCGACATCGTGCATGCCGCCGGCTTGAAGATGTTCTGGATTCCTCATTTTCTGGCCTACAAGGCATTCATGTGGAAAGATGTCGGAATCGATGCCGTATCTCTGCAGCCGAATTATTTCTTCGAGCAGTTGGACCTATCGCGGCTGGACGATACCGCGGATATGGCGAAGCGGTATGGCATGTCGCTGGAGCTGGAGTTCGACGACCGGATGATCAACGACGCCGTCTTCCGCGAGCGGTTCATCGAGTATTTGAACAGCGGCGTGGATACGGGGCTGATGCAAGCGGGGTATAAAGCCTACTATCAAGGCAACAACGCCGTGTACAATGCGGCGGTCAGCGCGGACCCGGCCACCCGCGTGCTCTATGATTGGCTGTATCAATTCGCGAAAGGCACGTATCAGAAGCAGGACGCCGTTCCGCCCGACGTTGTGGCGCTCATGAACGGGCAGCCGATCTCGGAGCATACGATCGTGCCAGACACGACTCGGGCCGCGTTCACCTGGACCGTTCCGGGAGATGACGGCAGCGGGATCGTCAAAGTCACGGCCAAGTATGACGGCAAGCCCTACACGGAAGGAACCGAAGTGGATTTGACCGGCAAGCCGGGCAAACATGTGCTGGAGTTGACGGTGGCCGCCGCCAAGTCCAAGACAGTTAAGTTCGTCATAGAGGCTCGCTTGGGCGCGGACGGACTTCTGGCGCTTGTCGACAAGTACGCGGACAATAATCAGTTGAGCCATGCCGAGACGAACCGCGCTATGCGCAACGCCTTGATCATGATGAAGCGTACGCAAGCCAGCGATCCCGAGCAGACCCGGCGCTATCTGAAGGCCTTCAATGCCAAGCTGGAAGAGGCGAAGGATCGCGGCTACGTGGCGGAGAGCGCTTATACGGCGCTGAAGGAAGGCGTGTATTACGAGATCGGAAGCATCGCGCAGGACAAACATGCGGAGGCGTCCACGACGGAAGCGGCGGGCCTGGAGCCCGGGAAGGCGCTGGACGGTGCGCCGGCCACGCGCTGGGCGAGCGAAGTGCGCGAGACGGCCTGGTTCCAGGTCGATCTGGGCAGCCCGCAAACCTTCGATACGATCCGCATCGATTGGGAATACGCGCGTGCGGACCAATATCTGCTGACCGTCTCGGACGACAAGCAGAATTGGCTCCCCTTGAACGTCGGCACCAACGGCGTGGTTAAAGCGTCGGACGGAAAGAACACACTGGTGTTCCCGGCAACGACGGCAAGATACATCAAGTTCGAGGGACTGAACCGGGCAACGTTCTACGGCTACTCTTTCTACGAATTCGGCGTGTACGATCTTGCCCTGCAGCAGGGGCTGAAGACGTTGGACGGCATACAAGCCGCCGTCGATGCCGCCACGAAGAACGTCACGATCGACGGGTTGGTCATGAACGGCAAGAAGGAGCAGGTATACGTCAAAGTGCTCGACCCGAACGGCGGCATTCAATATACCGGCCAGACGGCTGCGGAAGATGACGGCAGCTTCCGGATCGCCTTTACGCTGACCGGCGAAGCGCAAGGAAGTTATACGGTCGAGCTTGAAACGGATGAGATGACGACTCCCGAGCTGGCTGCTTTCGAATATCGCAAGCCGCCTTCCACTGGAGGAGGCAATAACGGCGGCGGTAACGGAGGAGGGGGAGGCGGTGGCGGCTCGCCGTCCGATCCGTACACCTCGCAAGCGGACGGTTCGGTCAAAGCCGTGCTCGTCCCGACGGTCAACGGCAAACAGGCCTCGGTCTCGGTCGGAGCGTCGGATCTGAATGCCGCCATTCGCAAGGCAGCGGCGGACAGTAATGGCGACAAGCGCATTCATATTGAATTGAAGCCGGCGAACGGGGCCGGCAGCTATGCGCTGGAACTTCCGGCGGCCAATCTGACGGGTCAGTCCCATCTGCTGCTGCATATCGACACTCCGTACGGCCAGCTTGTGCTGAACGGCGACATGCTGGCGGGCGCCAATACGGGAAATGCAGGGAAGCTGCTCGTTACGATAAGCGATCGTGCGGGAGAGTATCGCGGCAATGATGCGGCCGCACAGATCGGCAGCAGGCCGATCGTGCAAGTGGCGATGCAGTTGAACGGGGAGGCTCTGGCTTGGAGCAATCCGAAGGCCCCGATCCGGATCGCAATTCCGTACGCGCTGCAGGCGGGCGAGCAAGCGGCATGGCTGCGCGTATACGAACTGACGGCGGGCGACCGCGCGGCAGAGGTCAAAGATGCAGTTTACGATAAGGGGACTCTGCGGTTCTCCGCGGATCATGCCGGCGTATATGCCGTCGGCATGGCGGCTCCGGCGGCTGCGTTCACCGACCTGGGCAAGCATGAATGGGCGCGCGAGGCAATTGAGGAGCTGGCCAAGAGAGGCATCGTCAAAGGCACCTCGATCGAGAAGGCCGCCTTCAGTCCAGCCAGCCCGGTGACCCGCGCAGATTTTATCTTGATGCTGGTGAACCTGCTTGATTTGCGCGCCGAGTTTGCATCGACTTTTGCAGACGTGAGGCCGCAGGACTATTACTATAATGCGGTGTCCATTGCCAAACAATTGGGCATCGTCTCCGGAGTGAACGGCGTCAACTTCGCTCCGCGAGATCCGATCAGCCGTCAGGACGTCATGGTTATGCTGACTCGTGCGCTGCAATCGACGGGAGCCATCCAGCCGTCCTCCGCATCGGGTTCGGCGCTAGGCAGCTATCGCGATGCGAGCCAGATTGCGCCGTATGCTGCGGATAGCGCAGCAACGATGCTTGAGCATGGGCTGGTTACGGGCTCCAACGGCAATATGATGCCGAAGAGCATGACCAGCAGAGCGGAAGCGGCGACGTTCCTGTATCGCGCTCTTCAATTGATCGAGAAGTAAGCCGGAAGCGGCGGAGTGGGGGATCATTCCTCCGTATCGCCGCTTTTTGCCGTCCTTCGCATTTCTTTTAAGCAAGGAGGAGGCATTTATGGTATTCTTTCTAAAAAAGACAGACAGCCGCGACCGGCTGAAGGGGCGGAAAGAGTGCGCAGCGTGGAATGGATGGCGTTGGATCAGTGGAAGCTTTGGCATAATTCAGGCGAAGGTTACACCTTGCTGCCCTATATAAGGAAAATAAAGACGGAGTCGGACGTCGGCGTGCTGCCTGCTTTCTGGGATGGCGCATGGGCGCAAGCATCGTCGCATGCGAGCGTGCTCGAGAGCGGCAAGGGAGGCCGATACACGATCGTCGGCCTGCGGCCGGTCGCCGCAATCGCGGGCAAGGGAGACGAGGCGCGCGCATGGTCGCCCGTCGACGGGTCCGGCGATGAATGGACGGAAACCGGGCGCATGAACGGCCGCCCGCTCGACGTGGTGCGGGAATGGCTGAGACCGTGGCGGGGACCCCGCCCGGAAGGCGTTCCGGACTGTATCGGCGGAGCGATCGGCTTCTGGAGCTACGACGTCGTGCGAAGCCTGGAGAAGCTGCCCGTGATCGCGCAGGACGATCTTGGGATGCCGGACTACGTGTTCCAGCGTTTCGAGGAGCTGTGGATTGCCGACCATGCCGAGGGAGAAGTATACATCGCGGTTCATGCCGGCGTTGGACCGGATACGGATCGTGAGGGCTTGGAGCGATTGTACCGCTCGGCCCGGGAGCGCGCTGACGAGATGGAACGGCAGTGGATGGGCTGGCTGGCTGAGGGAGAGAGCTCGGCAAGCCGGGAACGCGCGGCGCGGATGCGAGAGAAGATGGCCGGTGACCGGCTGGAGATCGACATCGAACGGCTGCCGGGGCTGACCACGTCGATGAGCAAGGCGCAGTACGAGGAAGCGGTCAGCCAGATTCAGCGCTACATCGGGCAGGGCGACGTGTTCCAGGTGAATCTGGCGCTGCGGCAGAGCCGCCGCACCGACGTCGCGCCGGAGACGCTGTATGAGTGGCTGCGCGTCGTGAATCCGTCCCCGTATATGGGGATGCTAAGGACCCCGTCCTTTTCGCTGGTGAGCGCGTCTCCGGAGCTGCTCGTGAAGCTGGATGGGCGGCGGCTGTCCACGAGGCCGATCGCCGGCACGCGCCGTCGGGGCAGAACGCCCGAGGAGGATCGCGCGCTGGAGGACGAGCTGCTCGGCAGCGAGAAGGAGCGGGCCGAGCACGTCATGCTCGTCGACCTGGAGCGCAACGATCTGGGGCGCGTGGCGAAGTACGGGACGGTGAAGGTGCCGGAGCTGCTGACGGTGGAGAGATACTCCCACGTGATGCACCTCGTCTCCCAGGTGGAGGCGACGCTGGCGGACGGGAAGGATGCGCTGGACGTTCTGGCCGCCACGTTCCCGGGAGGCACGATTACCGGAGCGCCCAAAATCCGCACGATGGAAATTATCGAAGAGCTGGAACCGACCCGCAGAGGTTCGTATACGGGCTCGATCGGATGGATTGACTACAGCGGAAATATGGAATTTAATATAATTATTCGTACGATCGCCGTACAGGACGGGGTTTGTCATATTCAGGCGGGGGCCGGCATCGTTATCGATTCCGTGCCGGAGCGGGAATTCCATGAATCCCTGAACAAGGCCAAGGCGCTTTGGAAAGCGGTGCAGTACAGCGAAGGGCAGGTTGAACCGACATGATCCTGGTAATCGACAACTACGATTCTTTTACGTATAACCTGGTGCAATATTTGGGAGAGCTCGGGGAGGAGATCGTCGTTCATCGCAACGACGAGATCGATCTGGACGGCATCGCCAAGCTTGCGCCCGACCACATTCTGATTTCTCCGGGACCGTGCACTCCTAACGAAGCGGGCATCAGCCTCGCGCTGCTGGAGCGGTTCAAGGGAGAGATCCCGATTTTCGGCGTATGCCTGGGGCATCAATCGATCGGACAAGCGTTCGGCGGAGACGTCATTCGCGCCGATCAGCTTATGCACGGCAAGACGTCCGAGATCAAGCACGACGGCAAGACGATCTTCGCGGGCTTGCCCTCTCCGTTCACGGCGACTCGCTACCATTCCTTGATCGTGAAGCGCGAGACGCTTCCGGACTGCCTGGAGATCAGCGCGGAAACGGAAGACGGCCTGATCATGGGGCTGCGGCACAAGGAGTACGTCGTGGAAGGCGTACAGTTCCATCCGGAGTCGATCATGACCGATTACGGGTTGAAAATTCTGCGCAATTTCCTCGATCAGAAATCGGGCGTAAGAGCATGAAGTTTTTATTCGACGGACAACTGACTAGCCAGAGCGAAGCCGTGATCTCCGCATTCGATCACGGTTTTTTGTACGGGATGGGTTTGTTCGAGACGTTCCGCACATACGGAGGACGGCCGTGGCTGGTACGGGAGCATGCCGCGCGGTTGAAACGGGGCTGCGAGCTGCTGGGCATCCGCTATGAGCCGGACGCGGGCCGGATGGAGCGGGGCGTTGCGGAGCTGCTTGCGGCTAACGGACTGAGCGACGGGTATATCCGGTGGTCGGTATCGGCGGGAGAAGGCGAGATCGGTCTTCCCTCGGGAGACTACGAACGCCCGCACGAGATCGTCTACGCCAAGGCGCTTCCCCCGGACGAACCGGCGACGCGGCAAGGCAAGACGCTGCGGCTGTTGAAGCTGCGGAGAAGCACGCCGGAAGGCGCGTTCCGACTAAAATCGTTTCATTATATGAATAATATCGTAGCCAAGAGAGAGTTGCAGGCGACGGGGGCGGCTCCGGGAACGGAAGGGATGTTTCTCGACGGGAACGGCCATGTCGCGGAAGGGATGGTCAGCAACGTGTTCTGGCTGAAGGCGGGCAAGCTGTATACGCCTTCTCCCGACACCGGTCTGCTCGAGGGCGTAACGCGGGAGTACGTCATGCGGCTTGCGAGCGCGGAAGACCTTCCCGTGGAGGAAGGGCTTTACGGCTGGGAGGCGCTGCTCGAAGCGGACGAAATCTTCGTCACGAATTCCGTGCAGGAGATCGTGCCTGTCGTACGGCTGGAGAACGATCAAGGACAACGGACGAATTGGGGCGGCGAAGAGGCCGGGGAGATGACGGCTCGACTAATGAAGCTGTATCGCAATGCCGCGGAGAGGGATGACCACGAATGAATCCGACTTTTTATCCACGCAGCTACAAGTTCCGGGACGGGATCGAGCTGGAGCTTGGACGAAGAACCCTGATTATGGGAATACTGAATGCGACGCCCGACTCGTTCTCCGACGGAGGACGCTACAACGAAGCGGAAGCGGCGGCCGCAAGAGCCGAGCAGATGGCGGCGGAGGGCGCAGATATTATCGATATCGGCGGGGAATCGACAAGGCCGGGACACGATCCGATCTCCGCGGAAGAGGAGCTGGCCCGCATTCTTCCGGTGATCCGGGCGGTTAAGGCGCGGGTCAAGCTGCCGATCAGCGTCGATACGTACAAGGCGGAGACGGCGCGGCAGGCGTTGGAGGCGGGAGCGCATATCGTCAACGACGTGTGGGGCTTCAAGCGCGACCCGGAGCTGGCGCGCGTGGCGGCGGAATTCGGCTGCCCGGCGATCCTGACGCATAATCGCGACAATCGCGACTACGGGGATTTTACGGCGGACGTCTTGAACGATCTGCGCGAGAGCGTGCGAATTGCCCATGCGGCCGGCGTGACCGAAGAGAACATCTGGCTGGATCCGGGCCTGGGCTTCGCCAAGGAATACGAGGAAAATCTGGAGATGATGGGCCGATTGGAAGAGGTGGTCGCTCTGGGATATCCCGTGCTGCTGGCCGCTTCCCGCAAACGGTTCATCCAGCGGGCGCTCGGCGTGACGGCCGCGGAAGCGGCGGAGGGGACCGGCGCGACGACGGCGCTGGGCATCGCCCAAGGCTGTCAGATCGTGCGGGTGCACGATGTGCTGCTGTCGAAACGCGTGGCCGCGATGACGGATGCGGTCGTATACCGGGACAAAGCGGGAAAGGCGGTGGCCTCAAATGGATAGAATGCAGCTGAAGCGCATGGTGTTTTATGGATATCATGGCGTATACCCGGAGGAAAACAAGCTCGGGCAGAAATATTACGTGGATCTCGACTTGCGGCTGGATCTCGGCCCCGCTGCGCTTAGCGACGACGTCGAGGATACGGTGAATTACGCGGAAATTCATGCCTTGGTCAAGCAGATCGTGGAAGGGCCTCCGGTCAAGCTGATCGAGACGCTGGCCGCAAATATTGCTTCGACCGTTCTCGGTACGTATACTAGTATCCATAAAGCGACGGTATCGGTGACGAAACCGAACCCGCCGTTCGACATTACCTTCGACGGAGTGACCGTGGAGCTGTCCAGACGGAGAGGACCGGACGGGAGCATCGTCCCTGCGGAGGATTGAACTGAGTTGTATGAAGCATACGTGGCGCTGGGCGCCAACCTGGGAGACCGGGAAGCCTCGCTGAAGGAAGCGATACGAAGGCTGCGGGCGGAACCGGATCTCGAGCTGCATCGGATTTCTCCGATTTATGAGACGGCTCCGGTAGGGTATACCGACCAGCCTTCTTTTCTCAATATGACGATCGGGTTGAAAACGGCCATCGGCCCGCTAGACCTGCTTCGCCGCCTGCTCGCGATCGAGCGGGACATGGGACGGGTAAGGGATATCCGCTGGGGACCCCGGAACATTGACCTGGATTTGCTGGCGTACGACGCGGTTGCGATGGATACGCCGGAATTGACGATCCCGCATCCCCGCATGGGGGAGCGGGCGTTCGTATTGGTTCCGCTGAAGGACATCTGGCCGGAGGAGTCTCCTTTTCCATGGGAGAAGCAGTTGTCGGCTATGTCTCTTCGGGACGAAGGCATTTCGCGCTTCGAGGCGCAGAATCAAGATGGGTTAGGAAAGGAGTAAGGAATTATGCTGAAGATCGGCAATGTGACGATGAACAATAACGTCGTGCTGGCTCCGATGGCGGGCGTCTGCAATCCGGCGTTCCGGCTGATCGCCAAGGAATTCGGCTGCGGACTCGTCTGCGCGGAGATGGTGAGCGACAAGGCGATTCTGCACGGCAACCAGCGTACGCTGGAAATGCTGTTCGTGGACGAGCGCGAGAAGCCGCTGAGCCTGCAAATTTTCGGAGGGGACAAAGAGTCTCTCGTCGAAGCCGTGAAGTTCGTCGACCAGAACACGAACGCGGACATTATCGACATCAACATGGGCTGTCCCGTGCCGAAGGTGACGAAATGCGACGCGGGCGCCAGATGGCTGCTCGATCCGAAAAAAATCTACGAGATGGTGTCCTACGCCGCGGACGCGGCCAAGAAGCCGGTGACGGTCAAGATGCGCATCGGGTGGGACGACGAGCATATTTACGCGGTGGAGAACGCTCAGGCGGTGGAACGGGCCGGAGGCGCGGCCGTCAGCGTACACGGAAGAACGCGGGAGCAGCTGTACACGGGCAAGGCCAACTGGGATATTCTGCGCGATGTGAAGCAGGCGGTGAATATTCCGGTTATCGGCAACGGAGACGTATTCACTCCCGAGGATGCGAAGCGTCTGCTGGAGCACACGAATTGCGACGGCGTCATGATCGGACGGGGGGCGCTGGGCAATCCGTGGATGCTGTACCGTACCGTTCATTTCCTGACGACGGGAGAGCTGCTGGGCGATCCGGCTCCAAGCGAGAAAATCCGCATCGCGATGCTGCACATGGACCGTCTGGCCGAGCTCAGGGGAGAGCGGGTCGCCGTTCGCGAAATGCGCAAGCACCTCGCATGGTATCTCAAGGGACTTCCGGACTCCGCAGCCGCGAAAAATTCGGTCATGGAATTGCAATCCCGGGCCGAAGTGGTGGCCGTGCTGGACGAGTATGTGAACCGGGTCGAGGAAATGTTGGCCCGCGAAGCGGCCGGAGCTTCTGAATCCGGCGAAATCCTCGTACACTAGGGTGTGTATGCATACTCCGAAGATAGCAGATGTTGCCGAATTTTCGTTCCATGCAAGGAACTTTTATGAAGGCGTACCGGGGTACGTCAAGCAAAAGTGACGAAGCAGAGGGCGAAAAGGCGGTGATAGATGCCTCTGAGCGGGTTTGCATACACGCCCTGGGAGGAAGCGGTTTCATTCATGTCCCTTCCGCGAATTGACATTTTCAAGGGGTTGCAATATAATCGTACCAATATTCGCCCAAGCATCAGGAAAATCGCAGGCTAACATCGGATAAAGATGTCATGTCGGCGGTGACCGACCATATATTGGTTAGCAACCTCGAAAATCTTTTCCATGACAGGAGATCGGTGAGATGAGCGACAAGGAAGTGCTTCTGACCCAAGACGGGCTTAAGAGGCTTGAAGACGAACTCGAGAACCTTAAATCCGTCAAACGCCGCGAAGTCGCGGAACGAATTAAAGTAGCCATCGGATACGGCGACATTAGCGAAAACTCGGAATACGAGGACGCTAAGAACGAGCAAGCCTTCATCGAAGGCCGGATCATTACGCTGGAGAAGATGCTCCGCAACGCGCGGATCATCAACAGCGAAGAAATCGATCTGGAGACGGTGAGCATCGGCTCGACGGTCGTCGTGGAAGATTTGGAATATGGCGATACGATGGAATATACGATCGTCGGTACCGCCGAGTCTGACCCGCTGAACAACAAAATCTCCAACGAAAGTCCGGTAGGCAAAGCGATTATCGGCAAGAAGAAGGGCACAACCGTTGAAGTGAGCGTTCCTGCGGGCATCATTCAATACAAAATTGTCGATATCAAGATGTAGCAATGAGGCCAGCCGCAATTCAGACGTTAGTCGCCGCCCATAAGGACGGAGAAGCCGATTGACTGGGATAGAAAAAAGCTTCCTTAGGAAGCTTTTTTGCCTGTTAGCGGACATTCGCTTGAAGCGCGGGGCCGAGTCGAATAAATCCAGATACGAATGAAGGAGCAGAACTATGGAACATAACGGTCAGTCGGAAGAGTTGGAATTAGGCGAACTGCTGCGAATCCGGCGCGGCAAGCTGGACGACCTGCGGGCACTGGACGTCGATCCGTTCGGCGTCAAGTTTGACCGCACGCATCACGCGGGCGAACTTCTCGCGCAATACTCGGAATTATCGAAAGAGGAATTGGACGAGAAGGCGGTTGAGGTTAACGTCGCCGGTCGGATCATGACGAAGCGTTCGATGGGCAAAGCGGCATTCGCGCACATCCAGGATCTGAGCGGGAAGATTCAGATCTACGTTCGTCAGGATACGGTGCCCGAGCATAAGTTCAAGGCGTTCGATCTGCTCGACATCGGCGACATCATCGGCGTTAAAGGCGTCGTGTTCAAGACGAAGACGGGCGAAACCTCGATCAAGGTGGACGACCTGGAGGTTCTGACCAAGTCGCTTCTTCCGCTGCCGGACAAGTTCCATGGGCTGAAGGACGTAGAGACGCGTTACCGTCAGCGCTACGTGGACCTGATCGTCAATCCGGACGTTCAGAAGACGTTCATTACGCGCTCGCGCATCATCCAATCGATGCGTCGCTATTTGGACGATCGCGGTTATTTGGAAGTCGAGACCCCGACGCTGCACTCCATTGCGGGCGGCGCTGCGGCTCGTCCTTTCATTACGCATCATAATGCATTGGACATGCAGCTCTATATGCGGATCGCGATTGAGCTGCATCTGAAGCGGCTCATCGTCGGCGGCTTGGAGAAGGTGTACGAGATCGGACGCGTCTATCGCAACGAAGGCATCTCGACGCGCCACAATCCCGAGTTCACGATGATCGAGCTGTACGAGGCTTATGCCGACTATGAGGACATCATGCGTCTGACCGAGTCGCTCATTGCGCATATCGCGCAGGAGGTTCACGGCACGACGAAGATTACGTATCAAGGCCAGGAAGTAGATCTGACTCCGTCGTGGCGCCGAGTGTCCATGACCGAGCTGATCCGCGAGACGGTTGGCGTGGACTTCACCGCTCAGATGACGGACGAGGAAGCCCATGCGCTCGCCAAGGAGCACAAGGTGCCCGTCGAGAAGCATATGTCATTCGGCCATATCGTTAACGCGTTCTTCGAGACGTTCTGCGAACATACGCTTATTCAACCTACTTTCGTAACCGGCCATCCGGTAGCGATCTCTCCATTGGCGAAGAAGAATGAGGCCGACCCTCGGTTTACGGACCGATTCGAGCTGTTCATCGTCGCCCGCGAGCATGCCAATGCATTCACCGAGCTGAACGATCCGATCGATCAGCGCGAGCGGTTCGAATCGCAGCTGGAGGAGAAGGAAGCGGGCAACGACGAAGCGCACGAGATGGACGACGACTTCATCCGCGCGCTGGAGCATGGCATGCCGCCTACGGGCGGACTCGGCATCGGCGTCGACCGTCTGGTCATGCTGTTGACCGACGCGCCGTCGATCCGCGACGTTCTGCTGTTCCCGCACATGCGGGAGCGTTCCGACGGGTAATAGGTTATTAAGAGAAGGAGAGAGCGCGCGTCAGCGACATGAGAAGTCGTTGCAGTCGTTATCTTATAGAAGCCGGTTGTTCGCCTCGTGGGCGGGCGACCGGCTGTTCTTCTTTTTTTGGAGCTTGGCTTGGGCGCGGCAGGCAGGGTAGTAAAGGGGGGCAGAGCAATGTTGCCAGGTTAACCTGAATTCCCGAGGATTTATGTGCGATGGCTTGCCGTTGAGCGACATGGAACGGCATAGGACGATGGGGTAGCGTTATTGGTTGCGGGCCTGGAGGTTGAACGTGGGTTAGCGTTACGGCATCACGTTATTTCATGGGTTCTGGGCGATGTCGGGGGGGCAAATGGGGAAATAACGTTATGCCATCGCTCTATTGTCCGTTAGCCGGACCCGTGTCGGTCATTTAGCATTACACCGTAACGTTATGCCATTACCGCTATCACCGCCATCGCCGTGGTCACCACAACCATAGACCACAACCATAGACCACAACCATAGACCACAACCATAGACCACAACCATAGACCACAACCATAGACCACAACCATAGACCACAACCATAGACCACAACCATAGACCACAACCATCACCATCACAACCGTTACCACGATTGCCGCCAACATTATCACAACCACTACCCAACGGTAGCTGTTCCCAGGATAACCATGTTCCCGCCTCTCAACTTTGTGCAAAAGGATGGGGGTGTCGCGAGCGATGTTCTGTTCCTGTCTATATGCGTTGCTCCCTCGCTGGAGCTTGACCTGACAACATGGGGGAGCGGGGGGAGAAAATCGGGTACAGTACAGATGTTGGGGCAGGCGGGTGTTGTTCACCCCGTATATAGGGGTAAGCAACTTCAATAAAATTCCATGCATAAAGGGGGTTGCAAAGGCCTAGCGTGCTGTGCTATATTATTTAAGTCGCCTCGAGCGGCACTGAAAAAAGAAACATCGATTGCACCTTGAAAACTGAACATTGAGCGTAAGAAACAAACAACGTCGGAAGACGGCTTCGGTCGTCGGAAGGCAAACCAGCAATACAGAATGAGCCTCAAAAGGCTCTGTGAACGGAAGCTTCGGCTTCAACTTTCATGGAGAGTTTGATCCTGGCTCAGGACGAACGCTGGCGGCGTGCCT
>Ga0206118_100170_pt1 | contig 64515 bp, 51 predicted proteins | sample 3A20Ametagenome_FD_177999 | JGI IMG/M metagenome (GOLD analysis project Ga0206118, IMG submission 177999) | Enriched microbial communities from leaf-cutter ant dump, University of Wisconsin, Madison, United States - 3A20A | ecosystem: Environmental > Terrestrial > Nest > Insects nest > Nest dump... | reverse complement strand
GTGGCGTAGGTCGAGAACTTGTAGCCGCGGCGGTATTCGAACTTGTCCACGGCCTTCATCAGGCCGATGTTGCCTTCCTGGATCAGGTCCAGGAACTGCAGGCCGCGGTTGGTGTACTTCTTGGCGATGGAGATCACCAGGCGCAGGTTGGCCTCGACCATTTCCTTCTTGGCCTTGCGCGCCTTGGCTTCGCCGTAGGCCATGACGCGGCTGATTTCCTTCAGCTCGTCCAGGCTCAGGTGCGACTCCTTCTCCACGTCGAGCGTGGCCTGCTGTTCGGCGATGATCTGGTCCTTGACGTCGCGCAGCGCCGACGACCACTTCTGCTTGCGCTTGATCGCGTCCTCGACCCATTCCAGGTTGGTCTGGTTGCCTTCCCAGGAACGGATGAAGTCCTTGCGCGGCATGCGCGCGGTGACCGTGGCCAGGTGCAGCACGCGGCGCTCCTGGGCCTTGATCCGGCCCATGGTGTCGCGCAGCATGCGGACCAGCACGTCGGTCAGCGGCAGCGGCAGCTTCAGGGTCACGAAAGTCGCCGACAGCTCCTCGCGCAGCTTGGCCTGCGCCTTGAGGTCGCCCTTGGCGTGTGCCTTCTTGAACTTGGCCATGTCGCTGGCCAGCTGTTCCATGCGGTTGGCGACTTCGACCGGATCCGGGCCGGTGGGGCCGGCATCCTCGTCGCCGCCGACATCGTCCTCGTCCTCGTCGGCTTCGCTGTCGCTGTCGTCCGAGGCGTCGTCGCCCTCGGCGGCGGCCGGCGCCGGCTCTTCCTCGACCAGGTCGTTGAAGCCGACGATGATCTCGGCCAGGCGCTTCTTGCCTTCCTTGTGCAGCTCGTAGTCGGCCAGCACGGACTCGACCGCCGGCGGGAAGGTGCCCAGTGCGGCCTGCACCTGGCCCAGGCCTTCCTCGATGCGCTTGGCGATGGCGATTTCGCCTTCGCGGGTCAGCAGCTCGACCGTGCCCATCTCGCGCATGTACATGCGCACCGGGTCGGTGGTGCGGCCACCTTCGGTGTCGAGCGCGGTCAGCGCGGCGGCGGCTTCCTCGGCGGCGGTATCATCCACCTCGCGGTTGCCGGTGTTGCCGTCGCTCAGGATCAGCGTGTCGGCATCGGGCGCCACTTCATGGACGTCGATGCCCATGCCGGTGATCAGGCCGATGATGTCCTCGATCTGCTCCGGGTCGACCATGTCGTCGGGCAGGTGATCGTTGACTTCGGCATAGGTCAGGTAGCCCTGTTCCAGGCCCTTGCTGATCAGTTGTTTGATATCGGATTGCTGGGCAGGACGTTCGTTGGCCATGTAGTGCTCGCGCCACCGGCAGGGAAAGATAGAGAACCTACTATTATACCAGCGCAGCATAACGCTTGCCGGGCGGTGGTTTCACGGCGCGTCAGGGTCTGAGCAGGAAGGTCACCGGTCCATCGTTGACCAGGCTGACGACCATATGGGCACCGAAGCGCCCGGTTTCCACCCCACCAGCGTGTTTTTCACGGCAGATCGCCACCAATCGGTTGAATAGCCGTTCAGCCTCGGCCGGCGGCGCGGCGGTGCTGAAACTGGGGCGCATGCCGGAACGGGTGTCGGCGGCCAGGGTAAATTGGCTGACCAGCAGCAGGCCGCCGCCGGTATCGCGAAGGGAGCGGTTCATTTTGCCGGCATCGTCGGCGAAAACCCGATAACCCAGCAGGCGCTCGGCCATCCGCGCCAGCGCTGCCTCGTCGTCGCCCGGTTCGACCCCGACCAGCGCCAGCAGGCCCGGGCCGACCTGCCCGACCACCTCCCCTTCGACGGTGACCGAAGCCTGGGCGACGCGCTGGATGAGGGAAAGCATGGACACTCCTGGGACGGCGGAAGGCCGCACCTTATACCGCCCCGCGTCCGCAAGGGACCGGGAGAATCGGCCCGGGGCAGGCACTGCCCCCAGGCCGGCCATCGCGGCGTACTAAACTTGCGCGGATGAAACCGGAACGCGCCGCCAAGCTCTACCACCGCCTCGCCACCCTGCTGACCGCCCTGCCCTGGCCGTGGCAGCGGACCCTGGCCGACAGCCTGGCCTGGCTGTGGGGCCGGCTGGACGCCCGCGAAAGCCGGGTCACGCGCCGCAACCTGGAGCTGGCCTACCCGGCGCTGCCCGCGCCCGAGCGCGCGCGCCTGCATCGCGAGGTCCTGCGCACCACCGCCCGCCAGGCGATGGAAACCCTGTACCTGTGGACCCACGACCCGGCCACCAACCTGGACCGTCACCTGCGCCAGCGCCATGGCCAGGCGCTGTACGACGCGGCGCTGGCCGCGGGCAGGGGCGTGATCGTGGTCGCCCCGCATTACGGCAACTGGGAACTGCTCAACCAGTGGCTGGCCTCGCGCGGGCCGATCGCCATCGTCTACGCGCCACCGGACAACCCGACCGGCGATGAGTTCCTGCAGCGGGTGCGCGGCGGCGACAACGTCCGCCAGGTACGCGCCGAGGGCCCGGCGGTGCGGCAGCTGTTCAAGGTGCTCAAGGACGGCGGCGCGGTGGGCATCCTGCCCGACCAGCAGCCGAAGAACGGCGATGGCATGTTCGTGCCGTTCTTCGGCGTGCAGGCGCTGACCATGACCCTGGTCAACCGCCTGGCCGAGCGCACCGGCGCCACCGTGCTCTACGCCTGGTGCGAGCGGACCGGCGCGGACATCGAGTTCGCCCTGCATGTGGAGCCGGCGCCGGCATCGATCGCCGATCCCGACCTGCAGGTCGCCGCCGGCACGCTGAGCGCCGGCATCGAGCGCATCGCCCGGCGCGACCCGGCGCAGTACCAGTGGACCTACAAGCGCTACACCCTGCGTCCGCCCGGCAGCGGCGAAAGCGACCCCTACGCCACGGAGCGCCACCCGCATTGAGTGCGCATGCACAATGCCCCTGCAACACTGCGTCACCCCGGCGGTCGATTGAATCCACGACCGCCGGCCTCCATTAGGTTGCCGATGAACGCCACGTCCCCCACTCCTGTTTCCCCCTGCTTCGGCGAGACCGCGGCGATCCGCTGCGAGCGCGCCGCGGCCGAACTGCGTGCCGGGCGGCCGGTGGTGATCACCGATGGCGACCGCCGCCTGGCCACGATGGCGCTGGACAGCGCCTCGCCGGCGGGCTTCGCCAGCTTCGCCCGGGCCGCGGACGACCGCCATTACCTGTTCCTGACCACGCCGCGCGCGCGGACCCTGGGCATCGACTCGGCCCATGGCATCCGCATCGCGCTGGCTGGGCAGGGCTTCGAGAGCCTGCCGGCGCTGGCCTACCTGCGCGACACGCCGTCGCCGGCCGGCATTCCCACCGAAGGCGACCTTCTGGATGCCGCCGCCGTGGAGGTCGCCCGCCTGGGCCTGCTGCTGCCGGCGCTGGTGTCGGCGACGCTGCACACCGGCGACACGCCGTTCGACGACTGCCTGCACCTGGCCCTGGTCGATCTGCGCTGCGGCGCCGCCCAGGCCGGCCAGGACTACGAGCTGGTGACGCGTTCGCCGGTGCCGCTGCGCGACGTGGGCATGACCGAGTTCGCGGTGTTCCGCGGCGGCGTGGCGCAACGCGACCAGGTCGCGGTGATAGTCGGCACGCCCGACCTGCAGGGCGTGGTGCCGGTGCGGGTGCATTCCTCGTGCCTGACCGGCGACCTGTTCGGCTCGCTCAAGTGCGACTGCGGCGACCAGCTGCGGCGCGGCCTGCGCACGCTGAAGGAACTGGGCGGCGGCATCCTGCTGTACCTGGACCAGGAGGGGCGCGGCACCGGCATCGCCGCCAAGATGCGCGCCTACGGCTACCAGCACGAAGGGTTGGACACCATCGACGCCGACGCGCAGCTGGGCTTCGGCGCCGACGAACGCCGCTACGGCAGCGCGATCGCCATGCTGCGCGGCCTGGGCGTGCAGCGCATCCAGCTGCTGACCAACAACCCCACCAAGGTGCAGCACCTGCGCAATGCCGGCATCGAAGTGCTGGGCAGCATCCCGGTGACCGGCGAGATCACGCCCGAGAACGAGCAGTACCTGCGCACCAAGGCCGCGCGCGCCGGCCACCACCTGGATGTCGACGCGCTGATCATGTCCGCGCAGTGATCGCCGGCGCGCCGCACGGATGACGGAAGTCCCGGCGTCCCTGTATGGTCGCGCCATGATCGAACCTCCCCGCCTTCCCGCCGCGCCGCCCGCCACCGCAGACGACTGGCAGCCCCTGCCGCGCCGCGGCGCTCCTTTCGCCGCGATCGGCGCCGGGCTGGCATCGATGTTCACCCTGCTGCTGGCGGGCGGCGCGCTGTCGTTGGTGCTGCGCACCCCCTGGTGGCTGCCGACCGCGCTGATCGCCGCCTCCGTGGGCCTGCTCGGCGGCGCCTGGGTCGGCTGGCGCCGTCATCGCCGCACCTTCTGGCGTCTGGACGCGCAGGCGCTGGGCGTGCGCCGCGGCCACCTGTGGCAGAGCGAGAGCCACGTGCCGGTATCGCGCGTGCAGCACCTGGACCTGCGCCGCGGGCCGTTGCAGCGGGCCGCCAACCTGGCGACGCTGGTCGTGCATACCGCCGGCACGCGCATGAACACCGTCGCCATCGCCGGCCTTGCCCAGGACGACGCCGAGCGCCTGCGCGACCGGCTGGCCCGCCAGCTCGACCTCGACGACGCGCTGTGAGCCCGGCCGGAATGCCAGCAACGTCGCAGGAACAGCGCCTGCACCCGTGGTCGTGGCTGTTCGAACTGCTGCAGCAGCTGCAGCAGTTCCTGTTGCCGCTGGTGGCGCTGCTGTTCTTCGGCAGCCGCCGCCAGGACACCGAATGGCCGTTCCACCTGGTGACGCTGGCAATGATCGTGGCCCTGGCCGCCACCGCGCTGCTGCAGTACCTGACCTACCGCTACCGGATCGGCGATGACGCGCTGACCGTGCGCAGCGGCATCCTCGAGCGCACCCGCCGCGAAATTCCGTTCGCGCGCATCCACAACGTGGTGGTCCACCAGAACCTGCTGCACCGCCTGTTCGGCGTGGCCGAACTGCGCCTGGAATCGGCCGCCGGCGACAAGCCCGAAGCGCGCATGCGCGTACTGCGCCTGCAACAGGCGCTGGAGCTGGAGCGGCTGATCCGCCAGGGCGGCAGCACCACCCCCGCCACGGCGGAGAATCCGCAGTCCGTCGCGCTGCTCGAACTGCCGCTGCCGGAACTGGTGCGGCTGGGCCTGATCTCCAACCGCGCGCTGGTGGTGGCCGCGGCCGCCCTCGGCGCGCTCTGGCAGATGTTCCCGCGCGAGGTCGCCGAGGATTTCGTCCGCGAGCAGGGACGGCAGGCGTTCGGCTATGCCAGCCAGCTGCAGCTGGGCACATTCCCGCTGCTCGGCACCATCGCCCTGCTCCTGCTGCTGGCCCTGCTGCTGATGTGGCTGCTGTCCATCGCCCTGGCGATCGTGCAGTACCACGGCTTCCGCCTGGGCGAGGCCGAGCGCCGCCTCACCGTCGAGCGCGGCCTGTTCACCCGGCTGCGCAGCAGCGTCGCGCGCCGCCGCATCCAGGCCTGGACCCTGCGCGAGGGCGTGCTGCACCGCCTGTTCCGGCGCCGCCAGCTGCGCGTGGACATCGCCAGCGGTGGCGCCCAGGAGCAGGATGGGCGCGCGCTGAAGGAGCTGGCGCCGCTGGCCACGCCGGCCGCCTGCGACGACCTGCTGCGGCATCTGCTGCCCGGGGCGCAGTGGCCGCCGCCGCAGTGGCAGGCGGTGTCGATGCGCGGCTGGTGGCGGCTGTGCCTGCCGGCGCTGTTCGTCGTCGGCACGGCGGCGACGCTGGGCTGGCGCGAGTTCGGCGCCTGGGGCCTGCTGCCCCTGCTGTGGCTGCCCTGGTCCGCGCTCAAGGCGCACCGCCAGGTCGCGCGCATGGGTTACAGCATCGACCCGCGGCGCGTGGCGATACGCGGCGGCTGGTGGAACCGCTGGTGGCGCGTGGCCGAGCTGGACAAGCTGCAGGCGCTGCGCCTGGACCGCTCGCCGCTGGACCACCACTTCGGCACCGCCACGCTCACCCTGGATACCGCCGGCGCCTCCGGTTCGCCACCGCTGCGGCTGCGTTTCCTCGACGAAGCCCGCGCCCGCGAGCTGATGGAACAACTCGGGCGCGAGATGGCGCGGCGCAGGTTGCGCTGGTAAGCGCGCCGCCGGTGCGCGCCTGCGACCGCGACTACGACCGCGATGGCCCCCAATAGCCGAGATCGCGGCGGATCTGCAGCCCACGCCACATCGCGCCGAGCGGCTTGTGCTTGAGCGCTCCCAGCCGGCCGGCGATGAAATCCTCGGTGGCGGCGACCACCCGCTCGGACGAACGTCCGTCCCGGTACGGGTGGATCGAATCGGCATAGCGGATGATCTCCGCCATCAGCGCCGGTTCCGGTGACAGCGCGCGCGCCAGCATGGCCGGCAGTTGCTGCGGATCGTCGAAATCGAGCATGTGCGGCTGCGGCACGCGGTTGCGGAAGGTCACCACCGGCTTGTGCTGGACGATGAACTCCGAAACGATCGACGAGGTATCGGAAACCAGCACGTCGGCTGCGCGCTGCGCGGCCATCACCTGCTCCGGCTCGACGAAACGGGCGTTGCCGCCGGCCAGCGCGCGGTAGCGTGCGAACAGTTCCGGCGCGCACTTGGGGTGCAGGGTCAGCAGCCAGTAACGCTCGCCCTGGGCGATGTCCGCGGCGATGCTGTCGTACAGATGCGGCGCCGCGCTCAGGCGCTCGGTGAAGGTGGAGCCGAACAGCACCACCGGCCGGCCAGCGGCCGCCGCGCGCAGGGCGGCGGCCTGCCCGCCATCGTCGCGGAACAGCGGATCGAGCTTCGGCCAGCCTGTTTCCTTCACCGCGAAATGGCCTTCGCGCGCGGCCAGTTCCTGGAACGGCCGCGTCGTCGCCGGGCCCTGCGTGCAGTACAGGTCGAACAGGCCCCGTACCCGGAAATGGCCGCGGGCGTCCTCGCGCTTCTGCACGTTGAAGCCATGGAACAGCTGCACCTTGGCGCCGGCGATGAACGGCGGCACCCAGTTGGCGGCGCTCAGCACCGCGCGCGGACGCATCGCCAGCGCCTGCTGCAGCCCGATCGACGGCACGCCTTCCAGGGCGGCCCCGGCCGCGCCGCCCTCAAACCAGGCCGCGACCTCGTGGCCGCCCGCGTGCAACGCCTGCGCCAGAGGCGCGAGAATAGGCAGCGCATAGCGCTCCGTCGCAAACAGCAGGTATCCGGCCATCACCATGTCCTCTTCGACCGCTCCCACCGAACGGCCTCGCATCACGGCCTGCATTATCGCGTTCAACGAAGCCGCGCGCATCGGCGACTGCCTGGCCTCGCTGGCGTTCTGCGACGAGATCGTGGTGGTGGATTCGTATTCCAGCGATGCCACCGTGGCCATCGCCGAGGCCGCCGGCGCGCGCGTGCTGCAGCGCGCATTCGACGGGTTCCGCAGCCAGAAGGCGTATTGCGTCGAACAGGCCAGCCACGACTGGGTGCTGTGCCTGGACGCCGACGAACGCGTGAGCGCGGAACTGCGCCGGAGCATCGAGCAGGCGCGCGACGCGGGTTTCGCCGCTGCCGCCGGCTACCGCTTCGCCCGGCTGTCGGAGTACTTCGGCCGCTTCCTGCGCCACGGCAACGCCTATCCCGACCGTGTGCTGCGCCTGTTCGACCGCCGCCGCGGCGGCTGGCGCGGCAAGCGCGAGATCCACGAGGCCGCCAGCGTCGACGGCACCGTGCGCACGCTCCGCGGCGACCTGGTCCACTACCCGTACCGGTCCTTCGAGCAGCAGCTGGCCAAGACCCAGCGCTATGCGCGGATGATGGCCGAGCACGAATTCGCCCGCGGCAAACGCGCCACGCTCGGCAAGCTGGTGCTGGCGCCGGCCTGGCGCTTCTGGCGCGGCTGGCTGCTGCGCGGCGGCTTCCGCGACGGCTGGCACGGCCTGGTCTACGCCTATGTGCGCGCCAACTACGTGCGGCAGAAGACCATCATGCTGTGGCTGCTGCAGAACGGCCGGAACGTGGCCGACCCGCCCCGCGATCAGCCCTGAGCGGCGACGGGCCGGGAACGCCCTGGCGCCGTGACCAGCGACAGGCCGGCAAGCACCCCGACCAGCGTGGCGTAGGTGCTCACGGTTATCTGGTGGGCGAACATCGACTGGGTCACGCCGCAGAGGAGGTAGGCGAGCACCACCATCACCCCGGCCGCGGCGGGGCCGCGGAATCCATCCGCGCCGCTGCGGCGGTGCAGGTGGACGAAAAGCCAAAGCGGCAGGCCATAGATGCACAGCAGCAGCAGCAGGCCCGGGATTCCCTGGGTCGCGCCCCACTCGGCGACGTCGTTGTGCGCATGCCCCAGATGGCAGCGCGCCTCCACTGCCTGCGGCACGCGGCAATCCGGCAGGCGCTGCATGGCGGTGTCGAAATTGCCGATGCCCACCCCGGTCCACGGGTGCTCGCGGAAGGTGTCCCATGCCACCTGCAGCCGCTCCAGGCGCGCGCCCGCGGACGAATCCACGTCGCCGGCCTCGATGCGCTGCACATCGCTGTGCAGTTCGCTCAGGCGGGTAAGCTCGCGCAACTGCGGGACCGTCAGCACCAGCGTGGCCGCGACCAGCAGCAGCCCGGCCAGCGAGGCCAGGCGGAGGCGCCCGCTGCCCCGGCGTATCGACAGCGCCATCGCGACCAGCAGGGCAAGCAGCGCCGGCCATACGCCGCGGCTGCCGCTGAGCAGGATCACCCCGCCACCGGCCGCCATGCCCAGCGCGATCCAGCCCCAGCGCCCCGGCGGCCGGCAGAACACCAGCAGGATCATGAGCACCAGGGTGACATCGGCCAGCACGATGGCATTGGTCCAGGCCTCCGCGCGCGGCCAGCCTTGGGCGACCTGGTAACCGGCGATGGCCAACGTCGCGAACAGGCCGGACAGCGCGCCCCACCACAGCGCCTCCAGGCGGGGGCGGAACGCGCATACCCAGAGCAGCACCCAGGGCGTCGCCAGGAACCGGGTGCGATACCCCTCGTCCCTGAATCCGTCGGCGAGCTGCCACGACGACGCCAGCGCCGAAGCCAACGCGGCCACGGCCAAGGCCAGCAGCAGGCATCCGACGACACCGCCGCGCGCGCGCGCCAGGCGCGGGAACCCCCAGAGACTGGTCACGAGCAGCACCACCGCAAAGGGAAGCGCATTGAACGGCGTGCTCACCATCGCGGCAGGCAGCAGGAACAGCCCTGCCGACGCCAGCATGCCCAAGGCGTCCTTCCGCTCGAGATCAGCGGTTGCGCTATACGTCGGATTGCGTGCCATCCCTGCCACTCTGGTGTCGAAGCCATGAACCATTCCCTACCGGCCAGACACCGGGAAACGGACTCTCCCACGCTCCCGGGAACCACCCCCGCTCCGGCAGCCAGCGGACGATACCACGCCTGTATAATTCCCCACCGGCCGTATCCCTCCGGCGTCCTTTCTTTCCCATGAAACGAATCCTGGTAACCGGCGGCGCCGGCTTTCTCGGCTCGCACCTGTGCGACCGCCTGCTCGACAACGGCCACGACGTCCTCTGCGTCGACAATTTCTTCACCGGCAGCAAGCGCAACGTCGCGCACCTGCTGGGGAACCCCGGCTTCGAGCTGATGCGCCACGACGTGACCTTCCCGCTCTACGTCGAAGTGGACCGCATCTTCAACCTCGCCTGCCCGGCCTCGCCCGTCCATTACCAGCACGATCCGGTGCAGACCACCAAGACCAGCGTGCACGGTGCGATCAACATGCTCGGCCTGGCCAAGCGCCTGGACGCCCGCATCCTGCAGGCCTCCACCAGCGAGGTGTACGGGGATCCGGAAGTGCATCCCCAGCAGGAGGGCTATTGGGGCCGGGTCAACCCGATCGGGCTGCGCAGCTGCTACGACGAGGGCAAGCGCTGCGCGGAGACGCTGTTCTTCGATTACTTCCGCCAGCACGGGCTGGACATCAAGGTGGTGCGCATCTTCAACACCTACGGCCCGCGCATGCATCCCAACGACGGCCGCGTGGTCAGCAACTTCATCGTGCAGGCGCTCAAGGGCGAGGACATCACCATCTATGGCGACGGCAGCCAGACCCGCAGCTTCTGCTACGTGGACGACCTGATCGACGCCATGGTCCGCATGATGGACAGCGAGCGCGGCTTCACCGGGCCGGTCAACATCGGCAACCCGGGCGAGTTCACCATGCTGGAGCTGGCCGAAAAGGTGATCTCGCTGGTGGGAGGCGGCTCCAGGCTGGTCTTCCAGCCGCTGCCGGAGGACGACCCGAAGCAGCGGCAGCCGGACATCGCGCTTGCGCGCTCGGCCCTGGACTGGGAGCCGAAGGTGGCGCTGGACGACGGCCTCAGGGAGACCATCGCCTACTTCCGCCGGGTGCTGGCGGCATGAGCGCCATGGCCACCACCTTCTCCGTCGTCATCACCAGCTACAACTACCTCCAGTTCGTCGTGGAGGCCGTGGAAAGCGCGCTTGCGCAGACGCGGCCCGCCGCGCAGGTCATCGTCGTGGACGACGGCTCCACCGATGGCTCGCCGGCCATGCTGCAGGAGCGCTACGGCGCCGACCCGCGCGTGACCCTGCTGTTCGGCGAGAACGAGGGGCAGCTGGCGGCCTTCCAGCGCGGCGCGGCGGCCGCCACCGCCGACGTGGTCTGCTTCCTGGACGCCGACGACCGCTGGAAACCGCAGTACCTGGAGAAGATCGGCGCGGTCTACGACGAGCGCCGCGATGTCGATTTCGTGTTCAGCGACCTGCAGACCTTCGGCATCGACAACCAGGACATCCTCTACGAGGACAGCAAGGCGCCGATCGACCTGGGCTACACCGCGATCAGCACCTATTTCTTCGTCACCTGGTATGGCGCCCCCACCTCGGCGCTGTCCCTGCGCCGGCGCTGGGCGGACACCGTGCTGGACCTGCCGCACAGCTTCCGCAGGCAGTGGAAGCTGTGCGCCGACGCCTGCCTGGTCCATGGCGCCAGCATCCTGGGCGCGCGCAAGTTCTACCTGCCCACCGGCTGCGTCGAATACCGCACCCACGGCAGCAATGGCTGGTGGGCGACGCGGCAGCAGCCCGCCTCCCTGTACCTGAACGGCCTGCGCAACTACGGCATCGTCCGCCACTACGCCTGGCGCAGCGGGCTGGACGACAACTGCAGCGTCCACAGCAAGAACGAGTACCGCACCAAGCCCGCGCCGACGCGCAAGGAAAGGAAGCGCTACGCGTCGCTGGCCCTGCGCGGCGATGGCCCCTGGTGGAAACGTTACGAACGCGCCGTCGGCATCCTGCTGGGCCGCAGGCGCGGCCGCCGCTGACGGGTGGAAACCCCGGCGTCGCCGGGCGGCGCCAGGCAGCTCAGGGGCAGGATACGGCCCGGGTACGGAAGCGCCCGGGCAGGTTGTGCAGGAACCAGCGCACGTCGAGCTTGAGGCGGTAGCCTTCCCGCGCCAGCCAGCGCCACGGCCCGACGGACTCCTTCTGTCCCTGGCGCGACCGGATGATCGACTCGAAGCTTTCGTCGCTGCTCACCAGGCCGGGCCTCAGCCCCAGGCACTCCACGCCATGCAGCCAGGCCAGGTCCATGTAATCGTCGACCGGCAGGATCCATTCGTCCGCATGCCTGAGCAGCCGCTCCGCCGCCGCGGGGGCCAGGTAATAGCCGAACGTGCACAGCGGGCTGCGCCAGTAGCGGTGGAGCACGAAATCGCCGAAGCAGCACCAGGGCTCGCTGGGCCGGTCGGCCGCATGCAGGCGGAAATACCCGATTTCCTGCGGCAATTGCCGCAGGTCTGCCAGAAGGCCGGGCAGGCGCGGGTCGATGACGATGTCGTCTTCCAGGACGATCATCGGCTGCCCGCTTTCCAGACAACGCTGCCAGAGCAGGTAGTGGCTCGCCCAGCAGCCGATCTCCCCGGGGCGGAACGGCCTGCCCTTGCGCAGCAGCCGCTTCCTTTCGGCCACGTGGCCGAACAGCGGATGGGGCTCGCGCCCGTTCACCGCTTCGAAGAACTGGAACCGCAGCCCCAGCGCGGCGGCCTGGCGCTCCATCGAAAGCCGCCGGTCGGCCGAGGCCGGCAGGTTGATCACGTATATCGGCAGTTCGCTCGTGGGCCGAGGCATGGGAACACTTCAGGATGGGGGAATGACGACGCGGACCAGACAGCCGGCTGTCTGCGATCCATCACGCCAGCGGTCCAGCTGGCGGCTTCACATGGCCCGCAGCTTTCTTCACAAGCATTGCACAGGCGCCGGGACGCCGACGTGAATGGACGGGCAAACGCTCCATCCGCGCCTGCCTGGCAGGACCAGCTACCGGACCTTCACCAGTCGCGCCTGGAAGAAGCCATCGGCCTCCTCCTCGCCGGGCAGGCGCTGGCGGGTTCCCGCATCGCCATGGCCGAAGGCTTCCGGCAGCGCTTCGATGCGCGCGTCCGCCGTGCGCGCGAGGAAGGCGGCGATCTGCTGCTGGTTCTCGCGGCGCAGGATCGAGCAGGTGGCGTACAGCAGCACGCCTCCCGGCGCCAGCACCTGCCACAGGGCGTCGAGCAGGCGTGCCTGCTGGGCGACCAGCGCATCGATGTCGCCGGGACGGCGGTGCAGCAGCACGTCCGGCTGGCGGCGGACGACGCCGGTGGCCGAACACGGCGCGTCCAGCAGCACCGCCTCGAAGGGCACCCCGTCCCACCAGGCGTCCAGATCGGCCGCGTCCGCCGCGCGCACCTGCGCCGACGCGCCCACGCCGGTACGGTCGAAGGTCTCGCGGATGCGCTGCAGGCGCCGCGCGTCCACATCCAGCGCCAGCAGGCGCAGGGTCGGGTCACGTTCGAGCAGGTGCGCCGCCTTGCCGCCGGGGGCGGCGCAGGCGTCCAGCACCCGCGCACCCGGCCTCGGCGCCAGCGCGTCGGCCACCTGCTGCGCCGACAGGTCCTGCACCGACACCACGCCCTCGCCGAAACCGGGCAGGCTGGCGACCGGCACCGCGACCGGCAGGCGGATCGCATCGGCGGCCATGGCCGAGGCCTCGGCGCCGATGCCGGCACCGCGCAGCTGTTCGAGGTAGGCCTCGCGCGCCTGCCGCTGCCGGTTGACCCGCAGCCACAGCGGCGCAGGCTGCAGGCTGGCCGCGAACACCGCGTCGGCCTGCGCCGGCCAGTCCCGGCGTACCTGTTCGCGCAGCCACACCGGCCATGCATCTTCGGCATGGGCGGCGGGGAAGCCCTCGCGCTGCGCCCGGCGCAGCACCGCGTTGACCAGGCCGGCCTGGCGCTCGCGCCCCAGCGCGCGCGCCGCGTCTACCGTGGCCGACAGCGCGGCATGGGCCGGCAGTTCCAGCGCGTCGAGCTGGGCGAAGCCGGCCAGCAGCAACCCCTTCAGGTCGCCGTCGCGCGGCCCCAGCGGCTTCTGCAGCCACTGCCGCAGCGCCTGCTCGTACACCGCGCGGCGCCGCAGGGTGGCGAAGCAGATGGCCTCCAGCAGGGCGCGGTCGCGGCCGTCGTCCAGCTTCGGCAGCGTGGCCGCCAGTTCCGCCTTCAGCGAACGGCCACGGCCGATGACCGCCGCCAGCGCCTTGGCGGCCAGCAGGCGGGTCTGCACGCCCGGCTGCTGCGCGGCGCCGCCCTTCCATGGCCCGGATGCCGAAACCGCCATCCGTCAGCCCTCGACCGGCAGGTCGCGGCGGGCATTGAGGTAATCGGCGGCGGTGATCGCCTTGCCGCCCTCGCGCTGCACCACGCGCAGGCGCAGCGCGCCCCGGCCGCAGGCGATGTCGATGCCCTCGCGGGACGCGCCGATCACCGTGCCCGGCGCCCTGCCGCGGTTGTCGTCGATGGCCACCGCGCCGTGGATGCGCACGCGCTCGCCCGCCAGCGTGGCCTCGGCCACCGGCCACGGATTGAAGGCGCGCACCCGCCGCGCCAGCGCGGCCGCGTCCTGGCCCCAGTCCAGCCGCGCCTCGGCCTTGTCGAGCTTGTGCGCGTAGGTCACGCCCGCTTCCGGCTGTACCTGCGGCACCGGCTTGAGCCCGGCCCGCAGCAGGCCCAGGCCGTCGGACAGTACCCGCGCGCCCATCTCGGCCAGGCGGTCGTGCAGCAGGCCGCCGGTGTCGGTGTCGGCGATCACGGTGCGCTGGCTCAGCAGCACCGGCCCGGTATCCAGGCCGGCTTCCATCTGCATCAGGCACACGCCGGTCTCGCTGTCGCCGGCCTCGATGGCGCGCTGGATCGGCGCGGCGCCGCGCCAGCGCGGCAGCAGCGAGGCATGCACGTTCCAGCAGCCGTGGGTGGGGATGGCAAGCACCGCCCTGGGCAGGATCAGGCCATAGGCGACCACGATCATCAGGTCCGGCTGCAGGTCGCGCAGCTGCTGCTGGGCCTCGGCGGTCTTCAGGCTCTCCGGCTGGAATACCGGGATGCCGCGGGCGATGGCGTCGAGCTTGACCGGCGACGGCATCAGGCCACGGCCGCGGCCGGCCGGGCGGTCGGGCTGGGTGTAGACCGCGACCACCTCATGGTGGCGCGCGGCCGCGCCGAGCGAGGCGACGGCGAACTCCGGCGTACCGGCAAAAACGATTCTCATGGCATTCCAACTCCCGGAAAGAACGACGGCGCCGGAGGTCGGCGCCGTGCGATGCGCAGGTGCGCGATCCCGGCCACGCCGGGACGGCGACGGCTCAGGCGACGTGCTTGCGCTGCTTGGCCAGCTTCTTGCGCACCATCTCGCGCTTGAGCGGCGAGAGGTAGTCGATGAACAGCTTGCCGTCCAGGTGGTCCATTTCGTGCTGGATGCAGGTGGCCAGCAGGCCGTCGGCGGCCAGCTCCTGCTCGCGGCCCTCGCGGTCGAGGAAACGCACGACGATGCTGTCGGCGCGGGTCACGTCGGCATAGATGCCGGGCACCGACAGGCAGCCTTCCTGGTAGACGCGGCCGCTTTCGCTGGCGCTGGCGATCTGCGGGTTGATGAACACCTGCGGCGCGTCGTGCTCCTCGCTGACGTCGATGACCATGAAACGCTTGTGCACGTCCACCTGGCTGGCGGCCAGGCCGATGCCGGGGGCGTCGTACATGGTCTGGAACATGTCGTCGAGCAGCTGCTGGAAGGCCGGCGTGGTGACTTCGGCGGCGTCGACCGGGGCCGCCTTGGTGCGCAGCCGCGGGTCGGGGAATTCGAGAATGGGCAGGAGGGCCATGGGTGCTCCGGATGGCAGATGCCGCACAATTCGGCAGGACGTCCCAATTCTAGCGCCTGCGCTTGCCCGGCGCCCCGTGTTCTGCACTATAGTGCGCGGACCTGTTGGGGAATCAGGCAGATTGCAGCCATGCTGAAACAATTACGTACGGTCGCCGCCGTCGCGTTGCTGACCGTGACGACCTATGCCGTGGCGGTGGAGACGGGCGCCACCCATCCCGACACCTATGTGGTGCGCAAGGGCGACACGCTCTGGGACATCGCCGCCCGTTTCCTGAAGAAACCCTGGCTTTGGCCGGAAATCTGGCAGGCCAACCCGCAGGTCAAGAATCCGCACCTGATCTACCCGGGCGACGTGCTGAGCCTGGCCTATCTGGACCGGGTGCAGGGCACGATCCAGCCGGGCAGGCGCGACGAGGCGCCGATCAATGCGATCCCGCTGGCCGAGGTTGAACCGTTCCTGAAGAACCTGACCGTCATGGACAGTTTCAAGGAGCTGCCCTACGTGGTCGGCCTGGAAGACAGCCGCATGCGCGGCAGCGCCGGGCAGCAGGTCTATGTCCGTGGCCTGCAGAACGCCCAGCCCGGCCAGCGCTATGCCGTGCTGCGGCCCACGGTCCGCTATGGCCAGCCCAGGCCCAGCGACGACCTGGACGAGCGCGGCAACACCACGCCGTTCACCGGCGACCTGTGGAAGAGCTACGTCGCCAGCAGCGACCGCCACGAACTGCTGGGCTATGAGCTGGCCCAGGTCGCGGTCGGCACGCTGAGCCGCGTCGGCGGCGGCGAGCACGAAGCCTCGACCCTGCTGCTGCAGGACAGCGGCCGCGAAGTCCGTGCCGGCGATCGCCTGGTGCCGGTGCAGGCCAACCCCTACGACCTGCAGTTCGTGCCGCACGCGCCCCGCACCACGGTCGCCGACGGCTACCTGCGCGTGCTGGCCGTCGCCGACACGTTCACCTCGGGGGGACCGCGCGACGTCATCGCCATCTCCGGCGGCGCCCGCGACGGCATCGACAACGGCACCGTGTTCTCGGTCTGGCGCAGCGGCCGCCATGTCAACGACCGCGTGGCCGGCATGGCGACCTCGCGCGCGGACGACGCGCTGAAGCCCGGCGCCGGCCGCGTATCGCTGCCGGCCGAATACGCCGCGCATGCGATGGTGTTCCGTACCTTCGACAAGGTCAGCTATGCGCTGGTGATGGAAGGCACCAAGCCGGCCCGCGTCGGTTACGAACTCAGGCACCCGGACGCCCAGTAAGCGTCGCGGCGCAGTCCTACGCGGCAACACGACGGCGCCCCAGGGCGCCGTCGTCGTTTCCGGGCCAGCATGTACGCATGCCAGCCCTTCCTGACGCCGCCGGCGGACGTGGCCACGAGGCCGAAGCCCTGCTGGCGCTGGTCCTGGCCGGCGGCCCGGCGCGGCCACTGCGCGATCTGCTCGACCACCTCGGCAACGCCCGCGACGCGGTGGCGGCCGGCCCTTCCGCATGGCGTGGCGCCGGCCTCGACCCGAACCAGATGCGGGCCCTTGCCGCTCCGGCGCCCGCGCGCATGGAGCAGGCCTGCCGCTGGCTGGAGCATCCGCGGCACCACCTGCTCGGCTGGCGCGATGCCGACTACCCGCCCCTGCTGCGCAACTGCCCGAATCCACCGCCGGCCGTGTTCGTCGACGGCGACCCGGCGCAGCTGTGGCAGCCCGCCATCGCCGTCGTCGGCAGCCGCAACCCCAGCGCGGCCGGGCGCGACACCGCCTACGCGTTCGCCCGCGCGCTGTCGGCCAGCGGCCTGCGCATCGGCAGCGGCCTGGCCGCGGGCATCGACGCGGCCGCCCATCGCGCCGCGCTGGACGGGGGCGGCGGCACGTTCGCGGTGATAGGCACCGGCCCGGACCTGGCCTACCCGCGCCGGCACGCCCCGCTCCAGGCGCAGATCGCCGCCAGCGGCGCGGTGGTCAGCGAATACCCGCCCGGCACGCCCCCGCGCAACGGCCAGTTTCCCGCCCGCAACCGGCTGCTGGCCGCGCTGTGCCTGGGCACGGTGGTGATCGAGGCCGCCGAGCGCTCCGGCGCCCTGATCACCGCGCGGCTGGCGGCCGAGGCCGGGCGCGAGGTGTTCGCGGTGCCCGGTTCGATCCACAACCCCATGGCGCGCGGCTGCCACCGCCTGATACGCGACGGTGCAATATTGGTGACACAGCCCGCCGACATTCTTGAAGGCGTGGCCAATCTGGCCGGCGAACTGGCAGGCGCCTTGCAAAACCGGTTGCTGACCCCCATTCCGGATGCGCCGGGCGCCCCTTGCCCGGCCCCCACCCCACCGGACCCGGACTACCAGCGCTTGTGGAATGCGCTGGGCCACGACCCAACCGGTATGGATTCGCTGATCACACGCACTGGATTGACGGCCAGCAGGCTGTCCTCCATGCTGCTGGTCATGGAACTGGAGGGAAAGGTGTCGTCCGCATACGGCTGCTACACCCGCACCTGAGGTTCCTTCACCTCCACAGCGCCGCATGGCGCAGGCCGAGGGCAATGAAAGAGAGCATCCTGGACGTCCTGCTGTATCTGTTCGAACACTATTTCAGCGAGGACGCCGATCTCATAAGAGACCGCGACTCCCTGCAGAACGGCCTGATCCAGGCCGGTTTCAGCCCCACCGAAATCAGCAAGGCCTTCGACTGGCTCGATGCGCTGGCCGAGCAGCGGCCGGCCGTGGGACAGGCGCGCGTGGACGGGCCGGTGCGCATCTTCCATGGCCCGGAGCTGGACAAGCTGGACGTGGAGAGCCGCGGTTTCCTGTTGTTCCTCGAACAGCACGGCATCCTCGACGCCGACCAGCGCGAACTGGTGCTGGACCGGGCGATGGCGCTGGACCAGGACGAACTGGACCTGGACGACCTCAAGTGGGTGGTGCTGATGGTGCTGTTCAACCAGCCGGGCGCGGAAGCCGCCTATGCCTGGATGGAAACGCAGATGTTCGTCGACGAACCCGAGCCGCTGCACTGAAGCAGGCGCGGTAACACCCTGCCCCTCCTCCGTGGGGGGCGGAGCGCGCCGCAGGAATCACCCGCGATCCCGACGGGGGGAACGCGACGCCACGCGTCAGGGCGGAAACCGGAGCGCAGCTGCCTGGCAGACTGCACGTAACCCGCCCCGCCCCCTCATCCGTCCGCGGTGCATCGTTCCGCGGCGGCGGCAAAAGGGAGAACCGTCGCGCACCCGGTGCGCTCCTACGTGGATGAGCACAAGGAATCTCCCATGAGCCAGTGGTTCTATGCCGAGGGCAACCGCGAACGCCGCGGCCCGCTGCCCGCGGCGAACATCGCCGAACTGTTCCGCTCCGGCCGCATCGCCGCCGACACCCTGGTCTGGCGCGAGGGCGCCACCGACTGGCGGCCGCTGCGCGACTTCGCCGCCGAACTGGGCCTGGACATGCCGGCAGGCGCGCCGCCCTCCGCGCCGCCGCTGCCGCTGCCGCCCGCGGTGCAGCATGTGCACGTCGTCGCGCCGGCACCACCGCCGCGGCCCGGGCTGTCCGGCTGCGCCATCGTCGGCATCATCGCCGCGGTGGCGGGCATCGCCCTGGTGGCTGTCGTCGGCATTCTTGCCGGTATCGCGGTGCCGGCCTACAACAGCTACCTGCTGCGCTCGAAAGTAGCGATCGCGTGGGGTCAGCTGCAGCCGCTGACCCACGAGGTGGCCCGATTCGCCACCGCCAACGGGCACTGCCCGGTCAACGGCGACGACGGCTTCGACAGCCCCGGGAGCTATGCCGCCGGCGATGTCGCCGAGGTGCGCATCGGCCGGTTCGATAATGGCCACTGCGGCCTGGAGGCGCGCTTCCGCGCGCCCGGCCAGCGGGCGCTTGACGGCAAGCACCTCTGGCTCGACTACGATATGCAGACCGCCACCTGGACCTGCAGCTCCGACGTGGCGGACAAACAGCATCTGCCAGCCAGCTGCCGCGGCTGAGCCGGAACGAACAGAACCTTACGGGGAATATTGATGAGTCAGTGGTATTACGCCGATGCCCGGCGCGAGCGGCATGGGCCGGTCGAAGCCGACACCCTCCGCGACAAGTTCCGCAGGAACGAACTGGACCTGTCCACGCTGGTCTGGCGCGAGGGCATGCCGCAGTGGCAACCGCTCTCGGCGATGGCCGAGGAACTGCAGCTGCTGGTGCAGCCCGACGCCGGCAACGGCATCGACCTGCGCGCCGACTACCAGGCCATCGAGGACGGCACCGCCGTGGCGAAGGCCAGCGCGGCCGCGGCCATTGCCGAATCGCCCTATGCGGCGCCCGGCAGCACCATGGCGGGCGAGGCGGTGATCAACGGCGGCGAGATCGTCTATGCCGGCTTCTGGAAGCGCGTTGCGGCCTATTTCATCGACAGCCTGGTCGTCGGCATGGTCGGCGGCGTGATCGCCATGGTCATCGGCATGGTGCTGGGCATCGGCATGGCCGGCCTGGGCGGCGGCAGCGATGCCATGGGCGCGGGCTTCATCGCGATCCAGCTGCTGACCAACCTCGTTTCCATCGGCCTGTCCGCCGCCTACTACGCCGGTTTCCACGCCTCGTCCGGCAAGGCCACGCTGGGCAAGATGGCGGTGGGCATCAAGGTGGTACGCAGCAACGGCGAGCGGATCAGCATCGCGCGCGGCATCGGCCGCTATTTCGCCGCGATGCTCAGCGGCCTGATCCTGTGCATCGGCTACCTGATGGCCGCCTTCACCGAGCGCAAGCAGGGCCTGCACGACATGATCTGCGACACTTTGGTGGTGGATAAATGGGCGTTCACCGACCACCCGGAATGGCAGCAGCGCGGCCTGGGCACGGTAACCATCGTGATCCTGTCGCTGTTCGGCGTGCTGGTCCTGGTGGGCACCGTCGCGCTCCTGGCGGTGATCGGCATTGCCGCCTCCCGGTTCAGCTGAGTCACGGGCTGCCGCTTGACAACGGCGGCCTCTCCGTGATTTCTCTGGACAAGGAAAGCTGAACGCCCGGGCCCTGCCCGGGCGTTGCGCATATCCGGATCGGCCGTCTCGGCTTCACTAAAGGGCGCGTTTGCGCCACCCTAGCGCCCCCACCGGGGCCCTCCCCCCGCAAGAATCCACTGACATGCCCAAGCACCTGCTCATCGTCGAATCGCCCGCCAAGGCCAAGACGATCAACAAATACCTCGGCAAGGACTTCACCGTCCTGGCCTCGTATGGGCACGTGCGCGACCTGGTCCCCAAGGAAGGCGCGGTCGATCCGGAGCGTGGCTTCGCCATGCGCTACGACCTGATCGAGAAGAACGAAAAGCACGTCGAGGCCATCGCCAAGGCCGCCAAGGGCGCCGATGACATCTACCTGGCGACCGACCCGGACCGCGAGGGCGAGGCGATCAGCTGGCATATCGCGGAAATCCTGAAGGAACGCGGGCTGCTGAAGGACAAATCGATGCAGCGCGTGGTGTTCACCGAGATCACCCCGCGCGCGATCAAGGAAGCGATGGCGCAGCCGCGCGCCATCGCCGACGACCTGGTCGACGCCCAGCAGGCGCGGCGCGCGCTGGACTACCTGGTCGGCTTCAACCTCTCCCCGGTGCTGTGGCGCAAGGTGCAGCGCGGCCTGTCGGCCGGCCGCGTGCAGAGCCCAGCGCTGCGCATGATCGTCGAGCGCGAGGAGGAGATCGAGGCGTTCAAGGCGCGCGAGTACTGGTCCATCGAGGCCGACTGCGCGCACCCGACCCAGCATTTCTCGGCCAAGCTGATCAAGCTGGACGGGCAGAAATTCGAGCAGTTCACCATCACCGACGGCGACACCGCCGAGGCCGCGCGCCTGCGCATCCAGCAGGCCGCGCAGGGCCGCCTGCACGTCACCGACGTCGCCAGCAAGGAACGCAAGCGCCGCCCGGCGCCGCCGTTCACCACCTCCACCCTGCAGCAGGAAGCCTCGCGCAAGCTCGGCTTCACCACGCGCAAGACCATGCAGGTGGCGCAGAAGCTGTACGAGGGCGTGGCGATCGGCGAGGAAGGCACGGTCGGCCTGATTTCCTACATGCGTACCGACTCGGTGAACCTGTCGCAGGACGCGCTGGTCGAGATCCGCGACGTGATCGCCCGCGACTACGGCACCGCTTCGCTGCCGGACAAGCCCAACACCTACACCACCAAGAGCAAGAATGCCCAGGAAGCGCACGAAGCGGTGCGCCCGACCTCGGCGCTGCGCACGCCCGCGCAGGTGGGCAGGTTCCTGACCGACGACGAGCGCAAGCTGTACGAGCTGATCTGGAAGCGCGCGGTGGCCTGCCAGATGATCCCGGCCACGCTCAACACCGTCAGCGTCGACCTGTCCGCCGGCAGCGAGCACGTGTTCCGCGCCAGCGGCACCACGGTGGTCGTACCCGGCTTCCTCGCCGTCTACGAGGAAGGCAAGGACAGCAGGAATGCGGAAGACGAGGACGAAGGCCGCAAGCTGCCGGCGATGAAACCCGGCGACAACGTGCCGCTGGAACGCATCGCCGCCGAGCAGCACTTCACCCAGCCGCCGCCGCGCTTCACCGAAGCGGCGCTGGTCAAGGCGCTGGAGGAATACGGCATCGGCCGGCCCTCGACCTACGCCTCGATCATCCAGACCCTGCTGTTCCGCAAGTACACCGAGATGGAAGGCCGCAGCTTCAAGCCCACCGACGTGGGCCGCGCGGTGAGCAAGTTCCTGTCCAGCCACTTCACCCGCTACGTCGACTACGACTTCACCGCCAGGCTCGAGGACGAGCTGGATGCGGTGTCGCGTGGCGAGGAGGAATGGGTGCCGCTGATGGAGCGCTTCTGGGGCCCGTTCAAGGAGCTGGTGAGCGACAAGAGCGAATCGCTGGACCGCACTGACGCCGGCAGCGCGCGCGTGCTCGGCACCGACCCGAAGAGCGGCAAGGAAGTGAGCGCGCGCATCGGCCGCTTCGGCCCGATGGTGCAGATCGGCACCGTCGACGACGAGGAAAAGCCGAAGTTCGCCTCGCTGCAGCCGGGCCAGAGCATCTACTCCATCTCGCTGGACGACGCACTGAAGCTGTTCGACATGCCGCGCAGGCTCGGCGTGGATGCCAACGGCGAGGAAGTGAGCGTGGGCATCGGCCGCTTCGGCCCGTTCGCCAAGCGCGGCAGCACCTACGCCTCGCTGAAGAAGGAGGACGATCCGTACAAGATCGACCTGGCCCGCGCCATCTTCCTGATCGAGGAGAAGGAAGAGATCGCGCGCAACCGCATCATCAAGGAATTCGAGGGTTCGGACATCCAGGTGCTCAATGGCCGCTTCGGCCCCTACATCAGCGACGGCACCCTCAACGGCAAGATCCCGAAGGACCGCGAGCCGGCCTCGCTGACCCTGGCCGAGGTGCAGCAGCTGATGGCCGAGACCGGAAAGCCGGCGCGCAAGGGCTTCGGCGCGAAGAAGGCCGCGGCCAAGAAGGTCGCCGCGAAGAAGGAAGCCGCGCCGAAGAAGACCGCCGCGAAAAAGGCGCCGGCCAAGAAGGCAGTGAAGAAGACGACAGCCAAGACCGCGACCGCGGCCAAGAAGGTCGCCGCGAAGAAGGCCGTGGTGAAGAAGAAGGCCGCCGCGGCCGACGACGCGCCGCCGTTCTGATGCCCGACGCCCGAAGGAAAAGCCGGTAACCACTCCCCTTCTCCCGTCGGGAGACAACCCGGCAGGATTGCCGGGTTGCACGGCGAAGCCGCCCGAAGGGTGAGGCGCATGGATGCGCCGAATGCAGGTGCCCGAAGGGCGGATGAGGGACGAACGAAGTCAGGTCAACCGGACCCTCACTGGCTCCATCGCCCCTCGCCCCAACCCCTCTCCCGGAGGGAGAGGGCTTTCAAGGCTTCATTCTCACCATGCTCGAACTGACCCTACAATCCGCCCCCCTCACCCTCCGCGCCGGCGGCGTCATCGCCTACCCGACCGAAGCGGTCTGGGGCCTGGGCTGCGACCCGGCCAATGAAGCGGCAGTGATGAAGCTGCTGGCGCTCAAGCAGCGGCCGGTGGAGAAGGGCATGATCCTGGTCGCCGCCACGGTGGCGCAGCTGGACGGCTGGGTGCGGCTCGATGCCCTGGCCGAAGACCGCCGCCAGGCCGTGCTCGACAGCTGGCCCGGGGCCAATACCTGGATCGTCCCGGCCGGCCCGCTCGCCCCGCGCTGGATCACCGGCGAGCACACCGGCATCGCGGTGCGGGTCAGCGCGCATCCGCGGGTGCGCGCCCTCTGCGAAGCCTGGGGCGGCCCGCTGGTCTCGACCAGCGCCAACCTCGCCGGCCAGCCGCCGGCGCGCGCGCGCGACCAGCTCGACCCGGCGCTGCTCGACCGTCTCGACGGCCTGCTCGACGGCGCCACCGGCGGCCTGGCGCAGCCCACCCGCATCCGCATCGCCGCCACCGGCCAGGTGCTGCGCGACTGAGGTCCACGCCGTGCAGGTGCAGGCTCGCCCCGCACGGGCTTCCCCCTGGAAGCCCATCGCACCCCGGGTGCGCCCCCAACACGCCGTCGGCGATATGCGGCACCATGGCGCCATGCGCGCCTGCCTGCTCCTGCTTGGCATCCTGGTCCTGCCGCCCGCCACCGGGCTGGCCGCCGGGCCGCCTGCAGCCGACAACGTGCGCGTTTACCGCTGCGTGGCCAGCAATGGCGCGGTGGCACTGCAATCCACACCCTGCGACGACAACCACCGCCAGCAGGTGCTGGACATGCAGCGTCCGCAGGATCCGCCGCCGCGGCCACCGCCGGCGCCTGCCGCGCCAGCACCCGCACCGGTCGAGCGCGAGGTCCGCATCGTCACCGTGCAGCCGCCACAACCCCTGTACGAGTGCATCTCGCCGGACGGCGAGCGCTATACCAGCGAGGACGGCGTGGGCAATCCGCGCTGGGTGCCGCTGTGGGTCGGCGGCTACGCCCCGCGCACGCGCATCGGCGGCAGCATTTCGGGCAGCGCCACCGTGGGCTCCGGCAGCCTCTCCATCCAGGGCGGGCGGCCGGGCCACGGCCGCCCCCATCCCCACCCCGGCGGCGCCGCGGTCGCCACCGGCACCTGGGTGCGCGATACCTGCCATCCACTGCCGCAGCAGGAGGTGTGCGCGCGCCTGCGCGACCGCCGCTGGGAACTGGTGCGCCGCTACAACAGCGCCCTGCAGAGCGAGCGCCAGGCGCTCACCCGCGAGCAGCGCGGCATCGAGGCGCGCATGGACCGCGATTGCGGCGGCCATTGAGCGCGGCCATTGCCGGCATTGATCTGCCGTGACCGCTCTTCGTGGTAGAGAATCGGGCATGGGGGATCGACGGCTGCGGCACGCGGCATCGCGGGCAGCCACCGGAGAAGGGACGATGAGAATCCACCTGATCGCAGCAGCCCTGCTGGCCTCCGGCGCCTCCGCGCCGGCATGGGCACAATGCCTCGAATGCGCCCAGCAGATGTTCCAGGCCACCCTGACCAGCAACGCCTGGTACAACATCAACCAGGACCAGATCGACCAGACCCGGAGTGGGGACGCCCGCAACGGCCTCTGTCATGACGCCAACCGCCATCTCGCCGGCTGCCGGGAAGCGGCGGCGGGCGTTCCAGGGCCGGTCGCCGACCAGGCCGAAGGCGCCGTCATGGCCGTGCTCGGCGCCGAGTACCAGCGACGTGTCCGGTCCGGGGGCGCCGGCAATGCCAACGCCTGGTTCAACAAGGCCGCCGGCGACGTCGGCAGGCAGGTGGCGGCGTTGAACGCGGATTACCGGCAGCGCGCCGCGGCGGACGACCGCGCAGCCGGCGCCTGGTACATCGGCAGTGCGCGCCGGATCGCGCAGGACCAGGTCGCCGCCAGGCCGGGGACCGGGCCCGGCGACAACACCCGGGTCGATGGCATCCCTGTGGCGACGCGCGAACGCGCCGAGAACGCGACCTTCGCCGTACTCGAGCCCGGGATCGCCCGCCTCGAAAAGACCCAGGGGAAGGCGAAGGCGATCGAATGGGCGCGCGCCATGGGCACGGCGGTCGGCAGCGGCGTCAGGAACCTCGCGCCCGAGTACGCGCAGCGCGAACGTGCCGACGGACGCGCCCGCGCCGACGAGTGGTACGTCGACCAGGCACGGCGCCTGGCCCTGCACCAGGTCGCCCACGACGGCCGTTGAGCGCCGGTTTCATGCGGCGGACCCTACGGCGGCAACGGAGGACTGGAGGGGGACCGCGGGCGGCCCATATCGGGCCGGAGACGCGCCATCGCGCTCCGTAGGCACCAGTCCCTTGAGCGCGGTGCCGCGGCTGGCGCGTGACGACCACTAACCATGCATGCCGACGGCGCCGGCGTCCGCCAGCCAGCGCAGTTCACAGCGGGCCGAATCGCCTGACACCTGCGTTTCCAGCCGCCAGTCGATGCGCGCGGCCAACCGCCGGGCGATCTCCAGGCCCAGGCCGAAGCCCGGCGTGTCGGTGGCCGCCGTGCGGTTGCCTATGGCCAGTCGCCCGGCATCGGCCTCCACCTCGATCACGCCCGCGCCGCCGTGCTGGATCGCATTGAGCAGCAGATTGGCCAGCAGGGTTTCGATGACCTCCCAGGACGCATCCCAGTAAAGCGCCGGTGCGATGCGGACATGGAAGGACTGCAGGCGCGCCGCTGCCAGCGGACGCAGTTCGTCGATCAGCTCTTCCACCGCGGACAGCGCATGCGTGCGGCTTCCGCCAGCCAGCATCGTGCCGCCAGACAGCCAGAGGATCGCGTTGCCCGCCCGCTCCAGCCGCGACAACGCGCGCCGCAGCCGCGACAACGCCGGCGAAACCGCTTCGGCCTCCTCGAGCAGGGCCAGGCTGGTGCGAGCCGACTGCAGCGGTGTGCGCAGTTCATGCGCGAGGAAGCCGAGGGTTTCCCGTTCGCGTTCGATGGCCTCGTGTCTTCCCCGCCAGACATCGGCATGCAGGCGCAGGATCTCGGCGAACTCGCTCACCGGCTCGTCGCGGGCCATCGCCTCCAGGTTGGCCGGCTCCGGTGCCGATCGCACCTGCGCCAGCAGGCGCCGCGCGTGCCGCTCCGCGCGGCCGACGAAGGCGTTGGCCAGCAACCACGCGCACAGCAGGGTGAAGGCGAACACGGCCGCGGCATAGCCCGCGCCGGCCGGCAGGCCGGCGGTCACCGTGAGCTCGCCCGTCACGTCATACAGCAGCACCGCGCGCGTAGCGCCGTGCGCCGGTAGCAGCAGCGCATGCACGTAACGGCCATCGGCGCGGCGGAACTCGGCGATCGCCCCCGCCGTTCGGTCGCCGAAACGCTGCCGTTCCGGCGCCGTGAGCCGGTCGAACGGTACCCACTGGAAATGCGCAGGCAGGGCCACGGGATGCGCGTCGGGCGGCAGGGTCGCCGCTACCGTGCGCAGGCGCCGGTCGATGAAGCTGTCCTCCAGCACGAACAGCAGCAGCACGGTGGCGCCGGCGAACAGCAGCGACAGCAGCGCGGCAAACAGCATCCAGCGCCGGACCAGCGCCTGGCGCAGGCTACGCGGGCGCATCCGCGCCCTCCCCGCTGAAGCGATAGCCGACGCCGCGCACGGTGGCGATCAGCGGCACGCCGAACACGCGCAGGCAGTGCTGGCGCAGCTGGTAGACATGCATGCGCAGCGGATCGCTTTCCGGCGGCTCGCCCTGCCACAACTGCTCGCACAGTGCCTGCCGCGATACGAAACCCGGGCTGGCCCGCATCAGCTCGCGCATCAGCACGAAGCCGGCGGCATGCAGCGGCAGCGAGTGTCCACCGCGCTGCAGCAGATGGCGCTGCATGTCCAGCACATAACCGCCGGCGAGCAGCGGCAGGCCACCGTTCTGGGCCGCGTGGGCGGTGATGGCCCGGGCACGGGCCAGCAGTTCCGCCGGCGCGAACGGTTTGACCATGTAATCCACCGCCCCCGCCTGGAACGCGGCCAGCTTGTCATCCAGCGTCCCGCGCGCGGTGAGGAACAGCACCGGCGGGCGCAGGCCGCCGCCGCGCTTGAGCTCGCGGCACAACGCCAGTCCGTCCTGGCCCGGCAGGTTCACGTCCAGGACCACGAGGTCGAATGCCTGCGCCTGCAGGCGCAGGCGCGCCTGCGGCGCGTTGCAGGCGAAATCGACCTCCACGCCGTGGCTGTCCAGGTAATCGCCGATGCCGGCGGCGATATCGACATCGTCCTCCACCAGCAGCAGCCGCAGTGTGGGTGCGCGCAGCGTCATCGCCTTTTCCCGTCGTAGCGCGCGAGTGTAGTCATCCATGCGCCAGTCGTTGCAAGTGCCAGGCATCGCGCCAGCGCCCCTGCATCGCGGCCACCAGCGCATGCATCAGCAGCAGGCGCTTGTCGGCGGCGGGCAGCGCCTGGCGGACCGCGCGCGCGGCGGCGGCACCGCCCCGCCGGTGGGCCTCCAGCACCCGTACCGCCTGCTCTTCGCCGGTGGCCTCGCGCGCCGCCGGCGCATGGCCCAGCGCCCTCACCATCGCCTCGGCGACCGACCACGTCGACCACGGGTTCTGCCCGGTCACCAGGCGGCCGTCGACCACGGTGTTGTCCAGATACAGCCCGCCTTCGACGAAACGCGCGCCCCGCCGTGCGAGCGCATCCTGCAGCAGCGTGCCGAAGCGCTGACGCGCGTCCTCCATCAGGAACAGTTCCTCGGCGTTGGTGAAGCCGGTGACGCGGCGCCCGCGCAGCAGCGGCGTGCCGTCGTCCAGCGTCACCTCGAGCAACGCCGCCGGGCCATGGCATACCGCGCCGATCACGCCACCGGCACCGTGGACGTGACGCACGATCCGCGCGATGGCGGCATCGCCGGGAAAGTCGAACATCGCCCCCTTGCCGCCGACGAAGTACACCGCGGCGTAGTCAGAGGCGTCCACCCGTTCCAGCGGCAGGCTGGCGGCCAGCTTCGCCCGCGCCTGGGCATCGTTGAGGAAGGCATGGTCGGCCACGCCCATGTCTTCGTCATCCAGGCGCATCGGCGGGGAGCCGCCCAGCGGGCTGGCGATATCCACCGCGTAACCATTGGCGATGAAGGTGTAATAGGCGCGCGACAGCTCGGTCAGTTCGAAACCGGCGCGTTTCGTGGTGCCCGGGAAGTACCCGGCGCTGCTGACCACCGCCAGGATCCGGCCGCGCGTCGGCGGCGGCGCGTCGCGCAGGAACGCCAGGTCGCCGGCGCTGCTGCGCGGATCGGGCGGCGGCTGGCTGCCCAGGTCGAGGCTGTACAGGTACAGGCCGGCGCCCGCGGCCAGCGTCATCGCCGCAACAAGCCCACCCAGCAACAACCGCCTGATCCAACGCCGCATGTTCCACTCCCGGGCCGCGCCCTGTTCGGTACGCGAGCACGTTGCAACGGCGATGTAGAACGAGGATCAGTCCATGCCGCGGCCGGCGGCTCAGAACCCGTAGCGCAGGAAGCCGCCGTCCACCGCGATGCACTCGCCGGTGACGTAGCTCGACGCCGGCAGGCACAGGAACCCCACCGCCGCGGCGACTTCCTCCGGTTCGCCGATGCGGCGCATCGGGGTGCGCGCGATCACCTCGTCGTAGTAGTCCGCGTCGGACAACGGCCCGGAGGTACGGCGGGTGCGGATGTACCACGGCGCCACCGAATTCACGCGGATGCCGTCCTCGGCCCATTCGCAGGCGAGGTTGCGGGTCATCTGCTGCAGCGCCGCCTTGGTCATGCCGTAGACCACGCCGCTGCGCACGTGGGTGATGCCGGAAACGCTGCCGACGTTGACGATGGCCGACGCGGCGTGGCGCGTGAGCAGCGGGTAGGCGTAACGCGACAGCTCGAACGCCGAGAACAGGTTGGTCTCGAAGATGCCGCGCCACTCGTCCTCGCTGTAGTCGTTGGCCGGCTTGGTGATGTTGCCGCCGGCATTGTTGACCAGCAGGTTCAGGCCACCGTGGTCCTCGACCCAGTCCAGGATCGCCTGGCGATCCTCGTCGTCGGCCACGTCGGCGGACAGGCCATGGATCTCGCGGTCGGGGAATTCGTCGGCCAGGTCGTCGCGCGCCTGTTCCAGCGCATCGGCGTCGCGCGCCACCATCAACAGATCGGCGCCGAAACCGAGCAGTTCGCGCGCGATCGCCAGGCCGATGCCGGCACTGGCGCCGGTGATCAGTGCGGTCTGTCCGTCCAGCCGCCAGCGGTTCGTGTTCATGCGCGAAGGATACCGCCGCACCGGCCGCGGGTCAGGTTCCGACGGCCGCCTTGTGTCAGGATGTCGCCAGCCTGCACTGGAGCATGTCGATGGATGTCCGTCATTGCCTATTGCTGTTGCCGTTGACCCTGGCCCTGCCCGCCGGCTGCAGCAATCCGCAGCCGCCGGAGACCGAGCGCCGGCCCGATCCGCAGGCCGCGGCGATGCGCAAGGCCATCGCGCAGCCGCTGGCGGAAGCCAGGGCCGCCGCGGCGGCGACCGAAGACGCGGCCAGGACCGGGCAGAAGGCCCTCCAGCCGGCGGACAGCGCCCCGTAGACTGCCCCCTGTGCGCGTGCGGACGCACCGGGAAAACCGCCTCCCACGAACGACAACGCCGCCCGGGGGCGGCGTTGCCAGGTCACGCGGCGGTGCTGATCACAGTCCGCAGAAGCAGTAGGCCAGCGCCTTCACCGGCGCGCCGTTGCGGTCCTTCACCGCGTCCTCGACGAAGCGCAGCTGGGTGTCCATTTCCGGCAGCGTGCGCGCCAGCATCATCCGCGCCAGGCCCGAATCGGACAGCATCCAGGCGCCGGCCCGGCTGCCGGCGAAGCCGGTCATGAACTGCGCGAACGGCGTGGCCGCCTTCTCGATGTAGTTCACGCGGTACTTGTCCGGCCCGCCCAGCTTGGCGCGCGTGGCGGCGTCGGCCACCGCGGCCTTCAGGCCGCCGAACTCGTCCACCAGCCCGCGTTCCTTCGCCTGCGCACCGCTCCACACACGGCCGCGCGCCACTTCGTCGATGGCCTCCACGCTGCGGTCGCGCGCCTGCGCCACCTTGCCGGTGAAGTCGGCGTAGCCCTTGTCGATGACCGACTGGATCACCCGGCCCACGGCCGGGTCCATCGGCCGGGTGACGTCGAACGCGCCGGCGAAGCGGGTGGTGCCCACGCCATCGGTGTGCACGCCGATCCTGTCCAGGCTGCGCGCGAAGTTGGGGATCATGCCGAAGATGCCGATCGAGCCGGTGATGGTCGATTCGTCGGCATAGATGCGGTCGGCGTTCATGCTGATCCAGTAACCGCCGGAGGCGGCCATGTCGCCCATCGACACCACCACCGGCTTGCCGGCGGCCTTGAGCGCGTCCACCTCGCGGCGGATCTGCTCGGAGGCGAACACCTCGCCGCCGGGCGAATCCACGCGCAGCACCACGGCCTTGACGTCATCGTCGTCGCGCGCGGCGCGCAGCAGGGCCGAGGTGGAGACGCCGCCAATGCGGCCGGCCGGCAGGTCGCCGCCGGCGATCTCGCCCTCGGCCACCACCACCGCCACCTGCGGGCGGCTGTCGATCGGCGAACGGCGCGCATCGACCTGGGTCAGGTAATCGCCCAGCGCGATCTGGCGGAAGCCGCCGTCGGCATCGCTGTCGGCCACGCCGCGGTCGGCGAGCAGCGCTTCCACTTCCTCGCGGGTCTTGAGCCCGTCCACCAGCTTCTGCTGCAGGGCGAAGCGCGCCAGGTCGCCGCCGGCGGCGGCGATGCCCTCGGGCAGTGTGTCGATGCCGGCGGCCAGCTGCGCGGCATCGAGCTTGCGTGCCTTGGCGACATCGCCCAGGTAGCGCTGCCACACGTCGTTCATCCAGAACAGGTCGGCTTCCTTGGCCTGCGGCGAAGCGGCGTCGAGCACGTAGGGCTCGGCGGCGGACTTGTATTCGCCCACCTTGAACAGGTGCACGTCCACGCCCAGCTTGTCCTGCAGGCCGCTGCGGAAATACTGGCGGTAGCGGCCCAGGCCCTCCAGCAGCAGGCTGCCCATCGGGTCCAGGTAGACCTCGTCGGCCTGCGCGGCCAGCAGGTACTGCGACTGGCTCATGTTCTCGCCGAAGGCGACCAGCTGCTTGCCGGAAGCGCGCAGCTCCTGCAGCGCCACGGCCACTTCGCGCATCGAGGCGAAGCCCGAGGGCTGCAGCTTGTCCAGCTCCAGCACCACGCGCTCGATCTTGCTGTCCTCGCGCGCGGCGTCGATGGCGCGGACCAGGTCGCGCAGCTGGATTTCCTCGGCGTTGTTGTCGCCCACCAGCCTGGCCAGCGCGCGGCTGACCGGGTCGGTGCTGTACTGCTCGACCAGCCGGCCTTCCGGCGCGATCACCAGGGTGGTGCGGTCCTGCAGCACCTTGGCCGACGAGGCGCCCTTGCCCATCGCCACCATGAGCACGATCAGCACCAGGAACAGCAGGCCGAAGAACAGCAGGTTGAGGATCAGCCGCCGGGTGAAGTTCATCACGTCCCACAGCCCGACGAAGAAGCTGGCGATGGGGTTGCGGCGGGGCAGCGGTGGGGGATTCATGGACGCTCCATAAGGGGCTTGTTGCAACGCAGGATACCCATAAGCGGCGGGGCCGGCATGGGCTTCAAGTCAGGGTGCCGCGCGGTGGAAAAGGCGCTGGCTGCTGACCCGCAGGCGCCAGCCCATCAGCACGGCGGCGGCGGTCAGGCCCATGATCAGGCCGATCCACATGCCCTGCGGCCCCCAGCCCAGGCCCAGGCCCAGCCCGGCGCCGAGCGGCATGCCGACGCCCCAGTACGCGAACATGGCGATGAACATCGGCACGCGCGTGTCCTTGAGCCCGCGCAGCGCGCCGGCCGACAGCACCTGGATGCCGTCGGGGAACTGGAAGGTGGCCGCGTACAGCAGCAGGGTGGAGGCCAGCGCGGCCACGGCCAGGTCGTCGGTGTACAGCCGCACCACCGCGCCGTGGCCGAGCAGCAGCACGGTGATGGACAGCATCTGGGTGACCAGCACGATGGCATAGCCGGCCCAGGTGGCGCGGCGCACGCCCAGCGGATCGTTGCTGCCCACCGCGTGGCCGACGCGCACCGTGGTGGCCTCGGCCACGCCCATCGGGATCATGAAGCACAGCTGGGCGACGTTGATGGCGATCTGGTGGGCGCTGGCCTCGACCGCGCCGATGCGGCCGATCAGCAGCGCGGTGATGATGAACAGACCGCCCTCCATCAGCACGGTGATGCCGATCGGCAGGCCGGTGCGCAGCAGGTCCCAGATCGCGCGCCAGCGCGGCGGTTCGAAATGCCCGAACAGCCGCAGGTGGGCGAAGCGCCGGGTCTTCCACAGGTAGGCGGCGAAGCACAGCGCCTGCACCCACATCGTCACCGACGAGGCGATGCCCAGGCCTTCGGCGCCCAGTTCGGGAAAACCGAACCGGCCGTTGCACAGCGCATAGCCCAGCGGCCCCAGCACCAGCAGCCCGCCGAAGCCGAGCAGCATGGTCGGCAGCGTCCAGTGCATGCCTTCGCTCAGGTAGCGCATGCAGAAGTACAGGGTCAGCGCCGGCACGCCCCAGCGGATGGCGTGCAGGAAGCTCGTGGCGCCGGGCACGATCTCCGGCGCGATGCCGAAGGCCGGCAGGAACGCCGGCACCACGCTGAGGAAGGCGAACATCAGCACGCTCAGGCCCACGCCCAGCCACAGCGCCTGGCGGAACAGCGGGCCGATGTCGCGCTCGCGGCCGGCGCCGTGCAGCTGCGACACCGAGGCGGTGAGCGAGATCAGGGTGCCGATCGGCACCAGCATCGGCAGCCACAGCAGGGCGGTGCCGATGCTGACCGCGGCGAAGGTATCGGTGCCGTGGTGGCCGGCAATGGTGTTGTCGACGAAGGCGATCAGGCCGGTGGATACATGGCCCAGGACCAGAGGCAGGGCAAGCAGCCCGGTGGCGCGCACTTCCTGGCGGAAGCGCGGCGTGGCGGAGAGGGTGGACATACGGGGGAAGAACGCGGACTGCGGCCGGCGCGGACGCGCTGTTGCCGGGTCGCGGAAGCCGCGCATTGTAAAGGCAGCGGATGAAGGCCGGTGAAAGGCCGCCCCCGCGCGGCGTTGCCCCGGGCGCGACCGCCCTGGCCGGATGCGGGGCGCGTTACCGGGACTCGGTCTTCCGTCGCAGCCAGTCGCCGCGCCCGGCCGCCGGCACCGCCAGCAGCTGCTCGCGCAGCGCGTCGCGTTCCTGCGGCGGCGTGCGCTGCGACAGCACGCCCAGCTGCGCCAGCTGCGCGGCGTCGAGCTGGCGCAGCAGCGCCAGCATCGGCTCGCGCTGGTGTTCCGGCAGATAGCCCAGCAACGGCTGCAGCTTCGGATACTGCGCGCCCAGCTGCGGGCCCAGCCGCCAGCCGTCACGGTGCAGGCGGTCCAGCGCGAGGAAACGGTCGCGCAGGGCCTCGCGCTCGCCCGCCGGCAGCGCGGCCATGTCGGACGCGGCCCGGCGTATGCGCTGGCGCTCGGACTCGGGCAGCGCGCGCCACGCCGCATAGCGCGCGCGCAGTTCGCGCTGCTGCACCGGCGCCAGCGCCGCCCAGTGCGACTGCGGGTCGCCGCCGGACTGTGCGCTGGCCGCCTGCGCGGCCGGCGGCAGGGGCGCGGCGGCCGGTGTCGCCAGCGACGGGGTGGCCGGCAGCAGCGCCAGCATCACCGGCAACAGCCGCTCAATCCTCCGCATCGACCGTCTCCAGCGCGGTGCCGGCCGGTTCGGCGCGACCGGGCTGCGCCTGCGATTCGTCCACCGGCACCGGGCCACCGGCCGCATACCAGGCATGGAAGTCGGCGTCCTGCGCCAGCGCCAGTTCCGGATCGGCCAGCATCGCGGCATCGGCGGCCGCATGGCTGTCGCCCGCCGGCGGCGTGGCCGGAAGATCGTCGTCCGGCAGGGCCTCCACCTGTACCGGGCCGTTGTCCGATACGGCGCCCTCGGCGGCCGGCGCGGCGGCGCCGGGCAGCGCCCCGTGCCCGCGCCACCACCAGACCGCTACCACGGCGAGCAGCAGCAGGGGCAGGCACAGCAGCAGCCAGGTGCGCCAGCGCCAGCGCGCTCCTGCGCGGCGCGGCGGGCGGGCAACGCGGGGGGCGGCCTCGACCCGGGGCGCCGGCGCGGCCTTGCGGGCCAGCGCGGCCTCGGCCGCCATCGACCCGCGCAGGTGTTCCAGCTGCTGCACGCGGCCGGCCGGGAGGTCACGCACCTGCGCCTGCACCTGCTCGGCCAGGCTGCGCCAGGCCGCCGCATCCGGACGGCCCTGCGCATCCAGCGGGCAGGCACCGGCCAACGCGTGCCGGTACGCCTCCGCTGTCACGCCCAGGACCGCCGAAGCGGCATCCTCGTCCAGCCCACCACCGATACGCAGCAGCAGCGCCAGCCGCTCCGCCGGTGCCAGGGCCTGCAGGTGCGCCAGCGCGGGCGGCCAGTATCCATCCGGGGACGGCGCCCGCAGCTGCGGGTTGCCGCACAGCAGGCTCCAGAAACGGGCGGGCCAGTCGGCCATCGGCATGCCCGCGGCCGGGCCGGCAAAGGCGCGCATGGCGGCCGCCACGGCGCGGCCGGCGGCGTCCTCGTCGCCCCCCTGCAGGCCGGCGACGACCAGGGCGCGCCGTTCGACACCCTTCAGGAAAGCGGACAGGGCGCTGGCTGCGGCCGGTGCGGAAGAGGCGGGTGCAGCCATCAGGTGGACTCCTTCATCGCCGGGAATGATACCCAGCGCATGCCGCCCTGCAGATAGCCCCGGCGGACGGCCTGCACACTGTTTTAACGCGCTTCGGGGGCGCCATGCCGCAACTTGTGCACAGCGTCAATAGCCGCGTCACGATCCGTCGCGATTTCCCTCCGGCCGCCGTGTTTCGCTTTTGTTTCACGGACAAGTAATTGATTTTAAAAGAATTGATCGTGTGGCGATTTTTTGACCAAGTTGAGGGAAAGGCTTCAACCACCGCTCTGGACGCGTGGAGCACAGCGCTGATGCACAGAGTTATCCACATGTTGTGTGGATAAGCCCAAATCTCCAACCGCGGCCTGCGTTTACGCGGTGTTTATGCTCCCGGCGGCAACAAACGTGCGCAAGTGGTCAGCGCACGGAGGGCGTGCCGCCGCGGCCGGTTTCCCGACCGGGCCGGCCGCCGTGCGGGGGTGTGCCCGTCCGCGGTCCGCACCTACACTGCCGCCCATGCCCACCTGCCCCACCCTGCGCATCGCCCTGCCGGTTCCGTTGCCGCAGACCTTCGACTACCTGCCTCCATCCGGCAGCCCGGCCCCGGCCGCCAGCGACACCGGGCGCCGGGTGCGGGTTCCGTTCGGCAACCGCGAACTGGTCGGCATGGTCGAGGGTGTCGGCGCGGTGGAGGACCCGGCGGCGCTGCGGGAAGCGCTGCAATGGCTGGACGACGCGCCGCTGCTGGGGGGCGAGCTGCATGCCTCGCTGCGCTGGCTGGCGCGCTATGCCCACGCGCCTCTGGGCGAGGTGGTCGCCACCGCGCTGCCGGCGCCGCTGCGGCGTGGCGAACCCCTGCCCGACACCCATGGCTGGGGCTGGGAACTGACCGGCGCCGGCCGCGAGGGCCGGCCGCGGCTGCGCGAGGGCACCCGCCCGCGGCGCCTGGCCGAGCTGCTGGGCGACGGCACGCTGGCCGAGGAGGTCCTCGCCGCGCGCATGGATGGCTGGCGCGAGGCCAGCCGCGCCCTGCTCAAGCGCGGTTTCGCCCGGCGCGTGGCGATGGCCGCGGCGATCCCGGCCGCCCATCCGCTGCCGGGGCCGGAGCCCAACCCGCAGCAGCAGGCCGCGATCGCGGCAATCACCGCGGCCGACGGCTTCCAGCCCTTCCTGCTCGACGGCGTCACCGGCAGCGGCAAGACCGAGGTCTACCTGCAGGCCATCGCCCGTTGCCTGGAACAGGGCCGGCAGGCGCTGGTGCTGGTGCCGGAGATCGGCCTGACCCCGCAGATGCTCGCCCGCTTCCGCGGCCGCCTGGGCATCGCGGTGCACGCCCTGCATTCGGGCCTGAACGACAACGAGCGCGCGCGGGTGTGGGCGGCGGCCTCGCGCGGCGAGGCGCGGGTGATCGTCGGCACGCGCTCGGCGGTGTTCACGCCGCTGCCGCAGGCCGGGCTGCTGATCGTCGACGAGGAACACGACGGCAGCTACAAACAGCAGGACGGCATCCGCTACCACGCCCGCGATTTCGCCCTGGTGCGCGGCAAGGCGCTGGACGTGCCGGTGGTGCTGGGCAGCGCCACGCCGTCGCTGGAGTCGCTGCACAACGCGCGCGCCGGCCGCTACACCCACCTGCGCCTGCAGCAGCGCGCCGGCGACGCGCGGCCACCGGCGGTGCGGGTGTTCGACGTGCGCAAGCGGCCGCTGCAGGACGGCCTGTCGCCGGAAGTGCTGGCCGGCATCGAGCAGCACCTGCGCGCCGGCAACCAGGTGCTGGTATTCAAGAACCGCCGCGGCTACGCGCCGGTGCTGCTGTGCCACGACTGCGGCTGGACCGCGCCCTGCCGGCGCTGCAGCACGCCCCTGCACGCCACGCCGATGACCGTGCACGGCGCCGGGCGCCGCCTGCAGTGCCACCACTGCGGCGCGCGCGCGCCGGTGCCGCTGGCCTGCCCGGACTGCGGCAGCCTGGCGCTGCAGCCGCAGGGCATCGGCACCGAGCGGCTGGAGGAACGGCTGCTGCAGCTGTTTCCCGATGTCCCGGTGCTGCGCATCGACCGCGGCACCACCGCGCGGCGCGACGCGCTGGAGCAGACCCTGGCCGCGCTTGGCGAGCGGCCCGGCATCCTGGTCGGCACGCAGATCCTGGCCAAGGGCCACGACCTGCCGCGGCTGACCCTGGTGGTGGTGGTCGGCATCGACGAGGGCCTGTTCTCGGCCGATTTCCGCGCCAGCGAGAAGCTCGCCCAGCAGCTGATCCAGGTCGCCGGCCGCGCCGGCCGCGCCGACCGCCCCGGCGAGGTCTGGCTGCAGACCCACCACCCGGACAACGCGCTGCTGCACACGCTGGTCAATGGCGGCTACCACGCCTTCGCCGACGCCGAACTGGCGCAGCGCGAGGCCGCCGGCTTCCCGCCGTTCGCGCATCTGGCGCTGCTGCGCGCCGAGGCCAGGCAGGTGGAACAGGCCAACGAATTCCTGGGCGCGGCCAAGCACCTGATCCCCGCGGAAAGCGTTGTCGAACGCTACGGCCCGATGCCGGCGCCGATGCCACGCCGCGCCGGTTTCCAGCGCACCCAGCTGCTGCTGTCGGCCACGCAGCGCCGCGCCCTGCACGGCCTGCTCGACGGGCTGATGCCGCAGGTGCATGCGCTGCCGCAGGCGCGGCGCGTGCGCTGGTCGCTGGACGTGGACCCGATGGACCTGTACTGACGCCGCCGCGTTCAACCGCCAAGGGTGAACGCCGCTGTCACGCCCATGCGCGTGACGGCGAGGCGGACGCCGGCTGCCGCGCGACCGCCGTTCGCCAGGCATGTCGGCTCGCACTGCACTCGATGCATCGCCGCAGGTCCGGGTCGTGGGCCCGCCATGCGCCTGCAACCATCAGCGCGGATCCAACGGCCTACAGATCCACGCCGAAGCCGATACCGCCCGATTTTTCGCCGCCGCTGAACGCACCGCCCAGCGAGAAGGAGCCACGGGCGCCGAGCTTGCGGCTGTAGCCGATCGACAGGGCTTTCTCGCTGCCCTGGAAACCCGCGCCGACCGAAACGCGCCCGCCATTGCTCTGCGAACCGGCGGCATTGACCGCCATGTTGAGCATCGCGCTGCTCATCGCGCCCATCCTGTCGATGCGGCGGTCCTGGCGGGTGAAGCGGTCATCCATTTCCCGGCGCAGCCCCTCGAACTGCAGGTCCACGGCCTGGAAACGGCTGTCGGTGTAGCGGTTCGCCGAAGCGACGGCCTGGCTGGCGGTGTCGTCGGCGTAACGGCGGGCCGACTGCAGCGTGCTGGCATCGCCACTGTCGGCATGTGCCTTGGCCGAGGACAGTACGTTGGCATCGGCCGTTGCCAGGTCCGCACGTATCGCAGCTTCGCGGCTGTCGGTATGGCCGTTGGCGGCAGCCAGGGTGGCCGCATCGCCGCTGTCCGAGTGCGCCTTGGCCGAAGACAGCACGTTGGCACCGGCCGTGGCCATGTCCGCGCGGATCGCCGCTTCACGGCTGTCGGTATGGCCGTTGGCGGCAGCCAGGGTGGCCGCATCGCCACTGTCCGCGTGCGCCTTGGCCGAGGACAGCACGTTGGCATCGGCCGTGGCCATGTCCGCACGGATCGCGGCTTCACGGCTGTCGGTATGGCCGTTGGCGGCAGCCAGGGTGGCCGCATCGCCGCTGTCCGCGTACGCCCTGGCCGAGGACAGCACGTTGGCATCGGCCGTGGCCATGTCCGCGCGGATCGCCGCTTCGCGGCTGTCGGTATGGCCATTGGCGGCAGCCAGGGTGGCTGCATCGCCGCTGTCCGCGTGCGCCTTGGCCGAGGACAGCACATTGGCGTCGGCCGTGGCCATGTCCGTGCGGATCGCGGCTTCGCGGCTGTCGGTATGGCCGTTGGCGGCAGCCAAGGTAGCTGCATCGCCGCTGTCCGCGTGCGCCTTGGCCGAGGACAGCACGTTGGCATCGGCCGTGGCCATGTCCGCGCGGATCGCCGCTTCGCGGCTGTCGGTATGGCCCTTGGCGGCAGCCAGGGTGGCTGCATCGCCGCTGTCCGCGTGCGCCTTGGCCGAGGACAGTACGTTGGCATCGGCCGTGGCCATGTCCGCACGGATCGCCGCTTCGCGGGTATCGGTGTAGTTCCCGGCCGCGCCGATGGCGGCCGCATCCCCCGCCTCCATCTGTCCCTTGTTGACCGCATGGTCGGCGGCGGTGCCATCGGCCACGCCGGCTATCTGGGTCCCCCCCGATGCGCCGCCAGACCCCGGGCCGGAGCTACCGCCGAGCGTCAGCGAAGCCTTGCTGGCGTCGTCGTAGTACACCGCCAGGTCCGCGCGGCCCTTGATCGCGGTGAGCTGGGTATCGATGGCCGACAGCGCGGCACCGACGTCGCCGTAGCTGTTGCCCTGGACGGCGAAGGTCGGCGCGGTGAACACGCCGCCGCTGTAGGCGGCCCCGCCCCCCAACCAAGCCGCGACCCCGCCCAGGTTCGCGTTCAACGACGTACCCAGCGCAGTGAGCTGGCCCATGTTCGCGGCATCGGTGGCTGTCACGCCGGCGGCAACGTTGACGATGCGTCGCTGCTGGCTGGCCGAACCGACCGACACGACATTGGCCAGGCCGGCATCGGTGCTGCCGTAGCCCAGCACCACGGAGCCGCCGCCGGTGGCCTTCGCCTCCCTGCCGATGGCGATGTTGTTGTCCGTGCCTGTCGCGCCCGGCGTACCACCGTAGCCGCAGCAGCCGTCCATTCCGTCGCCGCCGTTGCCCGCTTGGCTGCCGTTGCCCAACGCCAGGTTGTAGTTGCCGCCAGCCCCGCCCGCGCCCCCGGTTCCGCCGGCGAAGCCATCGGCCGCGTTGCCACCATTGCCGGCGCGGCTGCCGGCACCGAATGCCAGGTTATAGGTGCCCCCATTGCCGCCGATGCCGCCGGAACCGCCGGCCGTCCCGTTGGCCCCCTCGCCGCCCATGCCCGCAGAGCTGTCCGCACCGATCGCGGTGTTGCCGGTGGCATTTCCCAGTCCGCCGGACGAACTGCTCCAACCGGGCTGGTTCGGACCTGGCGCGCCGTTGCCGCCCACCTTGCTGCCCTCCTGGCAGGCCAGCGCGCCGGCGACCGCATCCTGGGTGCAGGGCGCTGCCGGTGTCGTCCCGCCCACCACCTCGGCCGCCGCTGCCGGCAGCACTGGAAAGAGGGCAAGCAGGACGGCCGCCGCCATCACGGCGGCAACCGGATGGACCTTGGAAATGACCGCATGTCGCACGCTGGGATCCCCCGAATCAACAAGGGGAAACCCTAGCGCCGTGGCCGGCGTACCACATCCACGAAATCAGGTAGGCCGGGGTCCCGTCAGCATGGTCAAGGAGCGAGGTCGAGCTCCAGATGCACGCAGGTTCCATTCCTTTCATCGGCCGGGCCCACCTGCAGCTCACCGCCCATGCGCCTTGCCCGCAACCGCATGCTGGCCATGCCGGTGCCGCCCGCCGCGCTGGCCGACACCGTCGCCGGCAGGCCGATGCCGTCGTCAACGATCTGCAGCCGCAGCCGGCCACCCTCCCGTCGCAGGCTGATGTCCACCCGTGTCGCACGCGCGTGCTTGAACGCGTTGGTCAGGGCTTCCTGCATCAGCCGCAGCAGGTCCAGGCTGCGCGATGCGCCCAGCTCCACCCCGTGCAGGTTCTGAAGGTGCCAATAGGCATCGATGCCGCCGGCCTCCAGCAGGGTGCTGGCCCGGTGCCGCAAGGGCACCAGCATCTCGGCCAGGTCGGCGTGTTCGCGGGCCGTGCTGTCGATCACCAGGCGCAGGTCGTCGCGCATCCCGCGCAGCAGTTCGACCACCCTTGAACGCGGCATGTCCTGCGGGGCCTGCTCCAGCCGCGCGATCGCCCCGACCAGGGTGCCACCGAAACCGTCGTGCAGGTCGCGCACCAGCTGCAGGCGCTCGCCGGCGCGGCTGTGCGCCAGCTCCAGCGCATGCTGCGCGCTGAGCGTCTCCGACAGCTGTGTCGTCGCCTGCTGCACTTCATGGCGCAGCTCGGCGTTGAACCCCTCCACGCGCTTCATCGTATTGGCGAAACGGTAGGCCAGCACGAAGCCCATGCCCAGCAGCATCAACGGCGAGGTGAAGGACCCCAGATAGCTGACCCCGCCGTACCAGCCCATGTACACGCCCAGGTCGTGCAGCGACACCAGCACCGGCAGGATGATGCACAAGGCCAGCACCTGCGCGTCGCGACGGCCGCTGCGCAGCGCATAGCCCATGAAGGTGAACGACACCACGTACAGGAAGCCGATGAGCGGCACCAGGTAGAGGTTGCGGTGCGGCCCCATCCACTGCGGCCACAGCAGCGCCGCCCCCATCGCCATGGCCGCCATGCCCATCAGTACGCGCTCCAGGCGCGGCCAGCGCCGTTCGCTGAAGCGCAGCAGGAACACGGTATGCGCCGCCGCGGCCACCACGTAGCAGCCCGCGATGAAGGCCTGCCAGCCATCCGTGGTGGCAAACGGCCACGGGCTGGTGGCCACGAAGTTGGTGTCGTACAGGCGTCCGAACACCGCGCTCAGCGCATACCAGCCGTACATCGCCTCCTTGCGCCGCAACAGCCAGAACAGGCCGATCACGCCGGCCAGCACGAAGCCGATGGCGGTATCGAGCAGCTGCAGGTCGTGGCGCACGCGTACTTGCTGGCGGTAACGCGCCTGCAGCACGGCGGCATCGCCCACGTCGACCACGCCGAACGAGGGCTGGTAGGCCGCCAGTCCCGATACCCGCACCAGCAGTTCGTTCTCGCCCTGCCGCAGCAACGGTGACTGCAGCAGGTAGTAGCGCGGCACATGCCAGCTGCGCGACAACGGCTCGACCAGCGACGGATCGCGGTCGATCAGGCTGCCGTTGAGGTAGACCGCCGCCGCCATGCAGGTGTAATCGAGCAGCAGGCCCGTGGGTTTCATGGCATCGGCCTGCCGCCAGCGCAGGCGGTACCAGACCACGCCATCATGTGCCGGCCAGCGCGCCTGCCACTGGTCGGCCAACGCCACCGGCTCCCAGCCCGCGAGCGGCGGGGCCTGCGCCTCCCAGCCGCTGCGTACCGCCTCGGCCAGCACGATGCGCTCCACCGCGGGCGGCGCGGCCCCCGTGCCGCCCATCGCCAGCAGCAACAGCAGGCCCAGCAGCCAACGGGTCACGGCAGCAGCCCGAGCGCACGGGCCTCGAACACCGCCGCGGTGCGCGAACCGACGGCCAGCTTGCGGTAGATGTTGCGGGTATGGCTCTCGATGGTGAGCCGCGACAGGTCCAGCAGGCCTGCGATCTCGCGGTTGCCGTAGCCCTGCGCGACCAGGCCGAGGATGCCCAGCTCGCGCTCGGACAGCCGCACCGGCGGCGGGGATGCCGACGGCGCCGCCGTCGCCGCCGGCAGCAGCGCCAGGATGCGGCGCGCGATCATCGGGTCGATCGGCGCGCCGCCGCGCTGCAGGCTGCGCAACGCCACGCCCAGTTCGATGTCGTCGCGGTCCTTGAGCAGGTAGCCGACAGCGCCGGCCCGCAATGCCGCGAAGATCGTTTCCTCCTCGGCGAAGGCGGACACGATCACCGCCTGCGTCCCGGGCGCGTGCGCCTGCATCCAGTGGATCAGCTCAACGCCGCTGCCATCGGGCAGCTGCATGTCCACCAGCGCCAGATCGACCGGTACCGCCTGCAACAGGGCGCGTGCGCCCGCCAGGTCGACCGCGGTGTGGATGCGCGCCCGCGGCTCGTCCAGCAGCCCGCGCAGCAGCCGCTCCAGCCTCGCCAGCGAGGCGTCCATGTCATCGACGATCAGGATGGAAGACAGCTCCATCGACACCTGCCCCCAGGTCCGTATGGCGAGCAGTCTAGCGTCTGGCAGGCGCGTCTCCCGCTCCTTCATGGCCGGTCATCGCCGCCGGCGTCGGCCGCCCCCGGCCCGCCCGCGGACCGGCGAGGAGAACGCGCCGGCAGACGCTCACCGGCGTTCGGCCAGCGGCACGGCGCGATAGATGCCGGCGATGGTGGGAATGAAGGTCTGCGGATTGGCGCCGACCAGGTTGGTCAGCACCACGATCGCCAGCCCCTCGTCGGGATAGACGCCGAAAGCAGCGCGGGCGCCCCCCATGCTGCTCACTTCGCGATGCCGGGTGTCACCCGCCACGGGCCAGCCGGCGGCCCAGTCGCCTTGGCTGCCATCGTTCAACCGCTCCGGCGTCCACATGCGTTCGCGCAGGCCGGCGTCGATCAGTCGCCCCTGCAGCAGCGCGATCAGCCACTGTGCCAGTTCGTCGGCGGTGGTCTGGATGCCCCCGCCCGCCCACAGCCCCTGCGGCACGTCATGGAACCAGTGCGACAGCCGTGTGGGCGCATCGGGCGCGTCCGTTCTGCGCGGGAAATAGCTGTATACGGTGACCGCACCGGCGACCAGGTCGTAGCTGTCGCCGAAGCCCGAGCGGCGCATGCCGAGCGGCGCGAACTGGCGGCCGGCCACGAAATTCCCGTAGGACATGCCGGCCTGCCGTTCGACGATCCGCGCCAGCAGACCATAGTTGGTCTGGTTGTACGCGAAGCGCTCGCCCGGCTCGGCCTCCACCGGCATCCGTTCCACGGCCCGCCAGGCATCCTGTTCCGATCCTCCCCCCACCAGCCCCTGCGCATCGACGATATCGGGCAGGCCGGAGGTATGCGCGAGCAGCTGGCGGACGCGGACCGTGCGCCAGCCCTGGGGCAGGTCAGGCAGGTACGTCGAGATCGGCGCCTCCAGATCGACGCGCCCTGCCTGGACCAGCTGCATCACCGCCACGCCGGTGAACGCCTTGGTCGCCGAGTTGATCGGGAACAGGGTGGTGCGCTCGACCGGCTGCTGGTTCTCGACGTTGGCCAGGCCGTGGCTTTCGGAAAGCAGCAGGCGGTCGCCCTGGATGACGGCAATCTGCAGGCCCGGGATGCCCCCGTCCTTCATCGTCGTGCGGATGAAGTCCCGGGTCGCCGCGTTGGCGTTCTCCAGCGGACCGGCGCCGGCCGGGAAGGCGGCCGGCAGCGCAAGCGCCGCCAGGAGCAGGAACAGGAACAGCCGGTGTGGTGTGGCGCGCATCGTTCTTCCCCTGGGGCCGTCGTCATGGCATGCACGCCTGCTTGTGGAGGCGTGCGACTGGAAGTTGGATGCGTGGAAAGGCCGCAGGGTTTAAACCGGCGTGCCTGCGGCCGGGCGGCGCGCAAAAAAAAGGGCCTGCGTGCCACCGGCACGCAGGCCCTGGTCGCCCACGCCGGTGGCATGGGCGGATGCGGACCGGACCGGACCGGGCGGCTTACCAGGTCCTGCGCAGCGGGTGCGCTTCGGTATTGAACACCACGCCGTCGAAGTCCAGGGCACTGGCCGGGGCGAACAGCAGGTAGTAGTACTTGAAGGTCTCGGCGAACAGGAAGCTCTCCATCGAATCGTCCTTCTCCTTGCTGCGCACGTCCTTCAGCGCCGAGAAGCCGTGTTCGGTGCGGGTGTACTTCACGAAGTCGTCGAAGAACTCCTTGCCCATGCCGCGGTAGCGCGCGTCGCCGGTGTAGTGGTGCAGGTAGTAGGCCGATTCGACGATTTCCGGGCGCAGCGCGTAACCGGGCGAGCGCACTTCCATCGCCGCGTAGTCCAGCGATTCCGGCTCGATGCCGTGCAGGCGCCACATCTTGAGGTTGGATTCCTGCAGGCGCCTGGCGCGATCCAGGTCGCCGCCCAGGGCGAGCAGGCCCGGCATGAAGGCATCCAGCGCGCCGTAGGTGGTGGAAGTGCGCGCGCCGCTGTCCATGTCGGCATGGCCGTACCACAGCTCGCCCTCGCGCACCTCGTCGGCCAGGTACTGGTTGATCGGGCCGATGCTGTCCTCCCACATGCGCTTGCAGTCTTCGTCGCCGAACAGCTTCCAGCACTTGAGCAGGTACTCGTAGTACGAGTCGATGCCGCCGGCGATCGACGCGTCCTTGTTGGTCCACTCGCCGGTCTCGACATCGATGTTCAGGCCGACCAGGCCGATCTTCGAGCGGCGCTTGTAGGTTTCCACCAGCGCGCGCTTGGCCTTGTCGTAGTAGGCCTGCTTGCCGGTGAGCTTGGCCAGGGTGCCGAACTCCAGCAGCAGGGTGCCGGTTTCGGCCGGGTTGCTGACCTTGCCGCGGGTCTTGCCGGTGCGCAGGTTGACGTGGGTGTACGGCAGGCCGGTGGGGCTGTCGAACACCGGCGACAGGCGCGTGCCCAGGTCGTCGGCGAGCTTGAGCAGGCGCTCGTCGTGGGTCATCTGGTAGGCCGACAGCAGGCCGCCGAGCAGGCGGATGGTGACCTCGAAGTTCTGCACCTCGATGTCCTGGTCGAACGACAGCTGGCCGACGATCAGCTCGCGCGCCTCGTTGGCTTCCTTGTCCAGGCCGAGCAGCAGCAGCGTGTCCAGCGCATCGACCGGCGACATCAGCAGCGGCACCGGGTACCAGTCGCGCGGCTGGGCGCTGACCGGCTTCAGGTCGTCGTGGCCCTTGGCGTACTGCATGTAGCCCTGCCATGCATGGCGCGTCGCTTCGCGCACCTGTTCGGCCATGCGCGCGGCTTCGGCGTCGTCCACGGCCGGTACATCGGCGGACGCGGCCGGCGTGGCGGCGGTCGCCGCATCGGCGGGCGCGGCGCTGGGGGCGGGAGTCGAAGGCGTGCAGGCGGACAGTGCCAGCAGCAGGGCGGCGGCCAGGGGGGCGTTGCGCAGGGCTCGGTTCATCATCGGGTCCTCAGGGTGGAAGCGGGGTCTTGCGGTGGCACGGAAGCGGCGTGCAGCGTGTCGCCCAGCGTGCGCAGGCGCAGCGCGGCGCGCAGGGCGTCCAGGCTGGCGCCGCCGCGCACGCGCAGCTCGCGGGTTTCGCCCGGCAGCAGGTCGAAGGCGTTGTCGTCCACGCTGGCGCCGGTGTCGCCGAAATCGACCCACACCGCGCGCACCAGGCCATCGGCATGCAGCCGCAGGCGGTAACCGTCGCCATCGGCGCTCAGCTCGGTGCGCAGCTGGCTGGGGGCAAGCGCCTGCGCCCTGGCCGGAACGAAGTGCACCAGCCGCCGCGCGATCACATCGCCGCCCTGCAGCAGTTCGAACGCCGCCACGCTGCGGGCCGGGTCGTGGCCCTTGAGCAGGTCGGCATCGACCAGCTGCGCCACGGCGGTCGCGGCCATCGGCGCCAGGGTGATCGTCTCCTGCTGGCGGGCGAACTCGCCGCCGGCCAGGTCCATCACCCGCACGCGCCACTGCGCGGTGAGCGCCTCGCGGCCATCGTTGAGCAGGCTGAAGCGGGTGACGCCGTCTTCGTCGCGCAGCGCCGCCACCGCCACCCCGGCGAAGAAGCGGCGTGCGTGGTAGTGCAGCGCCTTCCAGTGGCCGAAGTAATCCAGGCTCGACCACGACGCGCCCGGCCATACGTCGTTGAGCTGCCAGTACAGCGAGCCCATCGTGTACGGCCGCGAGGCGCGGTGGTGCAGCGCCGCCAGTTCGATGCCCTCGGCCTGCATCACCTGGCTCAAGTAGACGAAATCGGCGAACGAAGCCGGCGTGCCGTACTCGCGCTCGATGTAGTGCAGCAGGCGTTCGTTGCCCTTGCCGGCCATGAACTTCTGGTGGGCGCGGATCACCGCGCCGTCGATCTGCTGCTCGTCGCGGCGGGCGAAGGCGTCCACCGTGGACAGCTGCGGCCACGCCTGCAGGCCGTACTCGGACATGAAGCGCGGCGTCTCGCGCAGGTAGGCGGTCGCCGGCAGCGCCGGGCCGCCCCACACGTCCCAGTAGTGCTTGTCGCCGCGCCTGGAATCGTTGGCCTTCTCGTCCAGGTCGTTGCTCGGCGAGCTGGACCAGTAGGGCACGCCCAGCGCTTCCTCGGCCACCACCTGGCGCAGGTCGTTGCCGAACAGGTCCACGTAGCCCTGCCACACCTTCGCCGCGAACGCGGGGTCGGCCGCGGTCAGCTGCCTGCGGTGGCCCCAGTCCTTCCAGGCGGTTTCTTCCTCGTTGTTGCCGCACCACAGCACGATGCTGGGGTGGTGGCGCAGGCGGCGGATGTTGTCGCGCGCCTCGGCCACCACGCTGGCGCGGAACGCCGGGTCGTAGCCGGGCTGCATGCCGCCGCCGAACATGAAGTCCTGCCACACCAGCAGGCCCAGTTCGTCGGCGATGTCGAAGAAGTCGTCGCTCTCGTAGTAACCGCCGCCCCAGTTGCGCAGCATGTTCATGTTGGCGTCGCGCGCGGCCTGCAGGTCGCGGCGCAGGCGCTCGCGCGTCACCCGCGCCGGGAACGACTCGAACGGGATGACGTTGGCGCCCTTGGCGAACACCGGCACGCCGTTGATGACGAAGGCGAAACCCTGCCCACCCTCGGCGTCGGCATCGCGCTGCAGCTGCACCGTGCGCAGGCCGGTGCGGCGCGCGGCCTCGCGCGCCGGATCGCCGCCGCCGTCGATGCGCGCCTGCACGGTGTAGCGGTCCTGCGCGCCATAACCCACCGGCCACCAGCGCCGCGGCTGCACGATTTCCAGCGGCAGCTGCAGCGTGTTCCCGCCGGGCTGCAGGACGACCTCGCGTTCGAGACTGGCAACGCGGCGGCCTTCCGGATCGAGCACGTCCACCGCCACGCTGGCCTTGCCCGCCGTGGCGGCCTGCTCCACCTGCAGCAGCACACCCAGGCGCGCGCGCTGGTCGTCCAGCGCGTCGGTGCGCACGGCCAGGTCGGTGATGCGGTGCTGGCCCCAGCCGTCCAGGTGCACCTGCCGCCACACGCCGGCGGTGACGTAACGCGGGCCCCAGTCCCAGCCGAAGTGGTAGGCCGGCTTGCGCGCGAAGTTGCCGACCATCGCGTCCTTCGGCTCGTCGCCATAAGGCGAGGGGTAGTTGCCGGCGATCTTGTGCGGCATCGCCTGCACCTGCGGCAGCAGGGTGCGGATCGGCGAACGGAACACGACGCGCAGCTCGTTGTCCTTCGCGCGCAGGCGGCCATCGACGCGCGCGCGCCAGGTGCGGTGCGCGTTGTCGGCCTTCAGCAGCGGCTGGCCGTTGAGGCTGACCTCGGCGAAGGTGTCCAGGCCATCGAAGCGCAGTTCGGCGTGGCGGCGCGCCAGCGTGGCCGCATCGACGTCGAAGCGCGCGCGGTACTCCCAGTCGGCAAGGCCGATCCACTGCAGCCCGGCCTCGGCCGCGCCCACGTAGGGGTCGCCGATGACGCCGGCCTGCCGCAGGTCGTCATGCACGCTGCCCGGCACCTGCGCCGGGCGCCAGGCATCCAGCCCGGGATGCGCCTGCAGCTGCGCATCGCCCGGCAACAGGCGGAACTCCCACTGCGCCTGCAGCGGCGCCGCCGCGGCGATGCCGGCGAAGGCGCACAGCAGGCACGGCAGCAGCACGCGCCAGATCCGCGCCATCCGGGTTTGCATCGATCCAAAACCGACCGTCATCTGCCGCATGTCTCCTCCCGTCGCCCCTGTTTCCGATATCGCCGGGCCTCAGCCCGGCGTGCCCTCGCGCACCACGTTCAATACTTCATGGCAGGCGCCCATGGTGTGGTAGTCGGTCTTGCCGGCCGGGCTCTTCTCGTCGTCGTACTTGCGGTTGTCGGCATCGAGGATGCGGAACCACGCACCGTAGGTGTGATCGACCAGGTGTTCCCAGGAATACGCCCACAGCTTTTCGTACCACTGCCAGTACGCGTCGTCGCCGGTGCGCCTGGCGAGCAGCGCGGCGGCGGCCAGCGATTCGGCCTGCACCCAGAAGTACTTGTCGTCATCGCAGATATCCGCGGGTCCCTCCGCAAAAGCCCGGCCATCCATGGCCGGACTCCCCAATGCTTTCGCTTCGTTCAGCGCCTGCTGCAGCCCCGCCGGCGCGAAGCCGTAGTACAGGCCGCCACGCGCCGCGTCCCACGAACGCGCGACGGCGCTGTCGAACAGGTGGCGCGCGGTCGGCACCAGCCAGTCGGCCTCGACGTGGCGGTCCAGGATCATCAGCAGCTTGGCCCATTCGGTCTGGTGGCCCGGCTGGAAACCCCAGGGCCGGAACAGGTGCTTCGGATTGTCGAGGTTGTAGTTCCAGTCGATGTTCCAGTCGACGTCGTAGTGCTCCCATACCAGCCCGCCGGCCTTGGCCGCCTGGCGGCGGGTCATGCTGTCGGCCAGCTGCAGCGCGCGGTCGAGATAGCGGCGCTCGCCGCTGGCCTCGAACGCGGCCAGCATCGCCTCGCACATGTGCATGTTGGCGTTCTGGCCGCGGTAGCCGGTGAAGTTCCACTGCGCGTCGGCCTCGTCGCGGTACAGGCCGTGCTGCGGCTCCCAGAAATGCGTTTCCAGCAGCTGCCAGGTCTCGTCCATCCATTGCCGGCCCTGCTCGATGCCGGCCTTGAGCGCGCAGCTGTAGGCCAGCAGCACGAAGGCCACGCCGTAGCAGTGGTTCATGTCGTCCTCGACCTTGCCCTCGCGCAGGGTCCAGGCGTAGCCGCCGGTGGCCGGATTGCGGTGCACGTTGCGCAGGTAGTCCACGCCGTGCTTCACCGCCGCCAGGTACTCGGCGTTGCCGAACTCGCGGTAGGCCATGGCGTAGTTGAAGACGAAGCGCGTGCTGCTGACCAGGTGGCGGTGGCTGGCGTCGTAAACGGTGCCGTCGTCCTTGTAGTAATGGAAGAAGCCGCCGGCCGGGTCGATGCAGCGCGGGTGGTAGAAGGCCATGGTGTCGGCGATGTGCGCGCGCAGGAAGGCCGGGGAACGGAAATCGGGAGCGGTGGTGTTCATGCGATGGCGTCCTGTTGCTGCAGCAGCTGCTGCACTTCTTCAAGTTCGGGCATGGCGGCGAAGGCGCCCTTGCGGGTGACCGCCAGTGCGCCGACCGCGGCGGCGAAACGCAGGGTGGCGGTGATCGCCTCGTGGTCATGGCAGAACGCGTCGAATGCCGCGCCGGTGCCGCCGCGTTCGGCCAGGCCGTACAGCACGCCGCCGACGAAGGCATCGCCGGCCGCGGTGGTATCGACGGTCGGCACGCGGAAGCTGGGCACTTTGCCCTGGGCGTCGCGGGTCAGCCAGCGCAGCGGCGCGGCGCCGTTGGTGACGATCACCCAGCGCGTCCGCGCGCCGAGCAGGCGCCGCAGCACCCGCGCCTCGCCCTCGTCGCCGAGCGGCGCGGCCAGGTAGTCCAGTTCCTCGCGCGACAGTTTGACCAGGTCGGCGCGCTCCAGCGCCTGCCACAGCCACGGGGTCGGATCGACGTCCTGCGGCCACAGCGCCGGGCGCAGGTTGAGGTCGAGGCTGACCACCGCGCCGGCGGCGCGCGCGCGGTCCATGCCGGCGAAGGTGGCCGCGGCGATGGCCGGTTCGGTCAGGCTGTTGGAACAGACGTGGAAGCAGCCGGTGCCGTCGAAGCAGGCCGGCTGGAAGTGTTCTTCGCGGAACAGCAGGTCGGCGGCCGGCGGGCGGTAGAAGCTGAAACTGCGCTCGCCGCCGGCATCCAGCGCGACGAAGGCCAGCGCGGTCTTGGCCGCGTCGGTGCGCACGATGCAGTCGGTGAGCACGCCGGCCTCGGCCAGGCTGTCGGCCAGGAAGTCGCCGAACATGTCGCGGCCGAGCATGCCGGCGAAATGGCTGCGCGCGCCCAGCCGCGCCGCCGCCACCGCGACATTGGCCGGCGCGCCGCCGGCGTACTGCAGGAAGGCGCGCGGCGTTTCCGGCGTCGCCGGCGGCTGCGCCAGTAGATCGATCAAAATCTCACCGAAACAAACGATCTTGCCCATCTGGCCTCAGCCCCCCTGGCCGCTGGCGGCGCGCGGTCGCGAACCGACCAGGCCGTAGAAAATGATGTAGACGTAGCACGCCACCGGCAGCACGAAGCTCAGGTGCAGGCCGATGCGGTCGGCCAGCAGGCCCTGCAGCAGCGGGATCACCGCGCCGCCGACGATGGCCATGATCAGCAGGCTCGAGGCCTTGTTGGTCAGCGGCCCCAGACGCTCGATGGCGAGCGAGAAGATGGTCGGGAACATGATCGAGTTGAACAGGCCGGTGGCGACGATGCCGTACATGGCGACCTTGCCGCTGCCGGCCAGGGTCACGCCCAGCAGGAGCACGTTGGCCAGCGCGAAACCGGCCAGCAGGCGCCGCGGCGAATACCGCGCCAGCAGCCAGGCGCCGGCGAAACGCCCGACCATGGCGCAGCCCCAGTACGCGGAGACGTAGTGGGTGGCCTGCTGCTCGCTCATGGCGCCGATCTCCGGCAGCGCCAGGTAGTTCACCATCAGGCTGCCGATGGTGACCTCGGCGCCGACGTAGAAGAAGATCGCCAGCACGCCGAACAGCACGTGCGGGTGCCGCAGCGCGTCGAGCAGGGTGTGGTGGCCGCTGTCGGCCTTCTCGGTGGCCTCGGTCAGGCTGGGCAGGCGGAACAGGCAGACGAAAACCGCCAGCAGCGCCAGCGCGATCGCCAGGCCGACGTACGGCCCCTGCACCGACTGCGCTTCGGCCGCGCGGTAGGCGACCTGCTCGGCCATCGGCAGCGCGTCGATCTGCTCGCCGCTCTTGACCGTGGTGCTCAGGATCAGGAAGCCGCCAAACAGCGGCGCCAGCGTGGTGCCCAGCGAGTTCAGCGCCTGCGCCAGGGTCAGGCGGCTGGACGCGGTCTGTTCCGGCCCCAGCAGCGCCACGTACGGGTTGGCCGCCACCTGCAGCACGGTGATGCCGGTGGCCAGCACGAACAGCGAGGCGAGGAACGCTTCGTAGGTGCGCAGCGCCGCCGACGGCCAGAAGCCGAGCGCGCCGATGCCGGCGATCAGCAGGCCGGCGATGATGCCCTTCTTGTAGCCCAGCCACGCCACCAGCCGGCCCGCCGGCAGCGACATCAGGAAATACGCGCCGAAGAAGGTGAACTGCACCAGCATCGCCCGCGCGTAGTTCAGCTCGAACACCGCCTTCAGGTGCGGGATCAGCACGTCGTTGAGGCTGGTCAGGAAGCCCCACATGAAGAACAGCGTGGTGGCGACCGCCAGCGCGACGCGCGGCGTGACCACCGGCGTGGACGTTGCGGGCGTTGACAGGGGCGTGGAGGGGATCGGCATGGCGCGCCTCGGGGTGCGGGGGTGTCGGAAGGAATCAGGTGGGCCGGGCCGCGCTGCTTTCGCGGATGCGCAGCTGCACCGGCGCGACCGTGCGCATCGGCGGCGCATCGGGGTCGTCCAGCCGCTGCAGCAGCAGCGCGGCGGCCTGGCGCCCGCGCTCGCGCGGATCGGCAATCAGCGTGGTCAGCGGCGGCACCGCCACCGACGCTTCGGAAATGTCGTCGAAGCCGGTGACGGCGAAATCGCCGCCGGGGCGGATGCCGCGCGAGGTCAGGCCCAGCATCAGGCCCAGCGCGACAGTGTCGTTGTAGCAGACCGCGGCGCTCGGCCGCCGGCCGTCGGCGAACAGTTCGCCGGTGCGCGCGGCCGCCTCCAGGCGGTTGGGCGCCGACTCGATCATCCACTGCGGGCGCGCCTGCAGGCCGGCCTCGGCCAGCGCCTGCTGGTAACCGGCGCGGCGCTGGTGGCAGGAGCTGGACGCGGCATGCCCGCCGAAGAAGGCGATGTCGCGATGGCCGCGTTCGATCAGGTGGCGGGTGGCCAGGTAGGCGCCCTGCTGGTTGTCCATGGTCAGGAAATCCCAGTCGGCGCCGGGCAGTTCGCGGTTGAACAGCAGCACGTTGGCGTGCGCGCCCAGCACCTGGCGCAGCTGCGCGGCATCGCTGCCTTCGGCCGGCGACAGGATGAAGCCGGTCGGCGTGTGCTCCATCAGGGTGCTCAGCACCGCCTGCTGCCGCTCCGGCGATTCGCCGGTGCTGCCGAGCAGGGTCACGTAGCCCTTGCCGCCCAGCGCCTCGTCCACGCCGGATGCGAATTCGGCGAAGAACGGGTTGGACAGGTCGTTGATCACCAGCGCGATCGACGAGGAGGTGCGCCGGCGCAGGTTGGCGGCGGTGCGGTTGTACACGTAGCGCTGGCGGCGCAGTTCGGCCTCGACCTTGGCGCGGGTATCGACGTTGACCAGCGAACTGCCGCGCAGCACCAGCGACACGGTCGCCCGCGACACGCCCACGGCCTGGGCGATGTCGGTGACGGTGACCGCGCGCTTGCCTGACCTGCGCGTGGATTTGCCGGTGGTGGAAGTGGTGTCGTTGCTCATCGTCGCTCGGAGGTGGGCGGAAACGTCACAGCTTAAGAGCGGGGAGAAGGGAAGTGGGAACAGGGACTGCCGTGCGGCGCCGCGGTCCGGCCCGGGGCCGCGGGGGTGGCGCCCCGGGCTCCGCCCCGCTCACTCCATCGTGCTGCCCGGGCTGGCGCACCAGGACACCGGCAGGTCGGCCACGTCCGTGCCCCAGCCCTGCTCCGGCGCCTGTGGGGTCAGCGCGTAGCGGATCGTGCCGCCCTTGTGCAGCTGCGCCCAGTCCAGCCACACCGCGCGCTGCGGCTTGCCGTCGACCTGCACGCCCTGGATGTACTGCAGGCTGCGGCCGTCGGCGCCCGGCGCCTGCAGGCGCAGCGTGCGGCCGTTGCCCAGCGCGATCTCGGCCCTGGCGAAGCGCGGCGCATGCAGCAGGAACTGGCCGCTGCCCGGCACCGCCGGGTACAGGCCCAGCGCACTGAACAGGTACCACGCCGACATCGTGCCCAGGTCGTCGTTGCCGGTGACGCCGTTGGGCGCGTTGGTGAACAGCTGCTGCGCGGCACGCACCACGGTGGCCGTCTTCCACGGCTGGCCGATCAGCGTGTACATCCACGGCGAATGCAGGTCCGGCTCGTTGTTCGGGTTGTAGCGGTACTGGTTGTAGTAGCTGTACGGGCCGACCACCCACTCCTTGCGCGCGGCGGTCAGCGGCGCCTGCACCAGCGCGTCGTAGGCGAAGAACGCATCCAGCCGGCGCCCGGCCTGCTCGCGGCCATGCATCGCCGTCACCAGGCCCGGCACGTCCTGCTGCGCCAGCCACTGGTACTGCCAGGCGGTGCCTTCGTGGAAACCGTACTGCGAACGCGGGCTGTAATGGCCGTCGGCCGGCGTATACCACCTGCCGTTCTCGTCGCGCGGGCGCGGGAAGCCGCTGAAGCCGGTTTCGGCATCGCGCACCTGCGGGTCCCATACCTTGTGCCAGTTGCGGCCGCGCTCGCGCAGTACCGCCGCGTCGTCGGCATGGCCCAGGCCATCGGCCATCTGCGACAGCGCGCAGTCGGCCAGCGCGTATTCCAGCGTGGCCGAACCGCCGTGGTGCGGGTCCACGTCCATGCCCTTGGACGGGAACGCCCGGTCGTAGGCGACATAGCCGTCGCGCAGGTAGCTGGCATTGCCGGAGCGGCCGGCAAAGCGCGAGTCCAGCGGCGGCATGCCGAAGGCGTTGCGGCGCAGCGCGGCCCAGGCCTCGCCCTCGCGGCCGGCCAGCGCGCCGAAGCGCCACAGGTCGACCAGGAACGGCGTGACCGGGTCGCCGGTCATGATGTTGGTCTCGAAGTTGGCGTAGCCCCAGCGCGGCAGCCAGCCGCCCTGCTCGTTGATCGCCAGCAGGGTGCGGCCAATGTCGCGCGCCACCTCCGGTTTGGTCAATGCCAGCCACTGGTTCTGCGCGCGGTAGGTGTCCCACAGCGAGAAGTACTCGTAGTAGGTCCAGCCGTCGGCGCGGTGGATCGCGTCGTCGTAGCCGCGGTAGCGGCCGTCGGCGTCGCTGCCGGTCATCGGCTGCAGCAGCGCGTGGTACAGCGCGGTGTACAGCACGGTGCGGTCGTCGGCGCTGCCGCCTTCCACCTGCACGCCCGCCAGCTCCCTGCGCCAGCGCTGCCGCGCCAGTTCGTGCATGCGGTCGAAGCCGAGCAGCGCGTCGCCGCTCATGCCATCGGCGCGCAGGTTGTTGCGCGCACCCTCGGCATCGACATGCGAGATCGCGCTGGTGGCGGTGACGGAGCGGCCGTCGGCCAGGTCGAAGCTCAGCCACGCGCCATTGGGCTTGAGCTCGCCTTCCATGCTGTGGCGCGCGCCGGGCAGCCCGCCCTGCTCGCCCCAGGTGCCGAAGGCCTTGAACGGGCGGTCGAATTCGATGCGGAACCAGGTGGTGTACTGGTGGCCGCCGCAGAAACTTTTGGTCACCAGCTTGCCTTCCACGGCGCGGTCGCCGACCACGTCGATGACGCTGCCGATCACCGAATGGCGCTCGTTGGCCTGGCCGAGATTGACCAGCACGTGGCCCTGCCCGCTGCCGGCGCTGAAGGTGTAGCGCTCGGCGGCGGCGCGGGTGCGCGCGGTGGCTTCCACGTCGATGCCGCCGTAATCGGTCAGGCGCACCTTGTAGTAGCCGGCCTGCCCCACTTCGCCTTCATGGGTGTAGGCCGAGGCGTAGCGCTTGTGGTCGAAGCGCTTGGCATCGGCGGTGTCGAAGTCGCCGCCCGGGCCGATGCTGCCGGTGACCGGCAGCACCGATACCTGCCCGCCCTGCTCCCAGCAGCCGGCGCCGGATATGAACGAATGGCCGAAGCCGCGGATCTTCTCGTCGTCGTAGCGCCAGCCCGAGTAGTGGCTGCCGATCGGGCTGACCTGGATCAGGCCGAACGGCGCCGACGCGCCCGGGAAGGTGTTGCCGTCGTCCTTGCTGCCGATGAAAGTATTGACCTCGCGCTCCAGCGCCAGCGGCGCAGCCGGGAGCGACGGCACGAAGGCCAGCGCCAGCAGGCAGGCAAGCCCGGCGGCGGAGCGGTGGCGGGGAGCAGGAGACGGCGATCGGCGCATGCGGTGGTTCCTCAGGGTCGATGTCGGTGCGTGGAGAGGGTGGTCCGGCCGGAGCCGGACCGGTGATGCCCGGCCCATCCCGTGCGGGATGGGGAGAGAGTGCCGGGATCAGGGAGCAGGTGGACGGCGCGCCGCCCGCGTTGCCGGGGGCGGGCAGGCCGGTGGAAACCGGTGATTCGACTTGGTCATGGCGTTCTCCCCGTTCGGCCTGGCGAGCCACCGCGGACAGGGTCCACGCGGGCGCTCGCCGGGCGTTCCATCGTTCCAAGTGGAACGTGCGCTGAATTTAGATCGATTCAAGTAAACCACGGCGCTTTGCCGGCCTGCATTCTGCGGCGCACCATCGCCGCCGCTTCCCGGGGCGCCTGCGCTGCGCCCGTGATCGTGCGCGCCCTGTTTCCGGCCCCCATCCAAGCGGCCGGTGCCCCTGCCGATGTCGCTGCAGGCACGGCCCATTCCCTGCCCTGGCTTATTGCGCAGCAACATGCGCCAGCGCTGGCGCTGTGCTAAAAAATCCGCGTCAATCGTTTAGATCGATCCAAATAGAGATCGACACACGGTTGCCTGCGAACAGGGGAAGCGGACCGGGTTCCGCCACTCGATCCATGCAATGCAAGGCCCCGGATACACGGGGTTTCCGGCTTCAGAACTTAGATCGATTCAAGTCCTTTCGTATCCGAAACGAATTCAATCCAGGAGAGGGAGAGAGTGGAATGAAACAGAAATCACGCACGCACGCCCGCAGCTCGCTGTCCGGCGCCATCGCGATCGCCTTGGCCGCCGCGGCCCTGCCGGCCGGCGCCTTCGCCCAGCAGGCGGCCACGCCGGCGCCCGATGCCACCACCCTCGATGCCGTCACCGTCACCGGTTACCGCTACGCCATCGAGAAGAGCCTGCAGCAGAAGCGCGACGCCAACGCGGTGGTGGAAGTCATCACCGCCGAGGACGTCGGCAAATTCCCCGACAAGAACGTGGCCGACGCGCTGCAGCGCGTGCCGGGCGTGATCATCACCCGCAGCGGCGGCGAAGGTAAGAACGTCAGCGTGCGTGGCCTGGCCGCCGACCTGACCCTGACGCAACTGAACGGCAACTATGTCGCCAGTTCGGAAACCAACGACGAAGCCTCGCGCTCGTTCAACTACACCCTTCTGCCGTCCAACATGCTGTCGGCCGCCGAGTTGTACAAGACGCCGGAAGCGCGCCTGGACGAAGGCGGCATCGGCGGCACGGTGATCCTGCGTACCCGTCGTCCGCTGGACATGGAATCCAACACCGGCTTCGCCAGCATCGAAGGCACCTCTTCGGACACCAGCAGCGGCGCCGACCCGCAGGCCTCGGCGCTGTACTCCTGGCACAGCAAGGACGAACGCTTCGGGCTGCTGGTCGGTGCCACCAGGCAGAACCGCACCAACCGCAGCATGAACGTCACCACCGAAGACTGGCAGTGGTACAGCGATCGCCTCGATGCCAACGGCAACATCAGCCATGACTATGTCTGGAATGAGGCAGGCACCACCCGCAACCCGCCCGTCGACGCGCACGGCAACCCGATGAAGGGCGTGTCGCAGTTCTGGGGCCGCTCCGGCATCTATGACCAGAACGGCAACCACTACTCCGGTTTCTCGATGCCGACCTCGGTCAACTTCGCGGTGAAGGACGAGAAGCGCGAACGCACCGGTGGCCAGCTGACCTTCCAGTTCAGGCCGGTCGACAACGTCACCATGACCGCGAACTACTTCCGCTTCGAGCTGCAGGGCAACTACACCCAGAACATGCTCAAGATTCCGGAATGGAACCTGGCGCGCGTAGCCGGCGACGGCAACTGGGAAGGCGGCCGCCTTCTCAACGGTTTCACCATGGACCCAAGCGGCACCATCGTTACTGGCGCCGAGTATGAAAAGCTCGCCGGCAAGACCTATATCTGCAGCGAGGAAGAGGCCGCCGCGGCAGGCCTGCCCGGTGGTGGCTGGGGCCCGGATGACTGCACCATCCCCACCCCGCAGCTGACCGGCACCTACAGCCGCGAGAAGGCGTTGTCGCAGACTGCCGACCTGAGCGTGGACTGGGATATCAGCCCGCTGTGGAAGGCCAGCTTCGCCGGCGGCCGCACCTGGTCCGAGGGCGGCCCGTCAATGAGCTTCCGCATGTCCGCCAAGCCCCGTCGCAAGGTCGGCAACAGCTGGGAAGCCGGCAATCTGTACAGCGCCTGGGACCTCACCGGAACGCCGACCGCGACCTTCTCGCCCGATCTGCAGCAGAAGCTGATGTCCGGCGTCGCCGAGATCGACACCGGCTCGACCGACTCGTCGTGGATGCAGACGAGCATCAAGCAGAACCACTTCCAGGCCGATTTCACCAAGCTGTTCGAAGCCGGCGTGCTGGACTCGATCCAGTTCGGCGCCAAGTACAACGACACCGACGTGCACCGCAACACCGGCAATACCTACTGGGTGTGCCAGGGCGCGGACCCAGGCGATTACAGCAAGCGCTACCAGGCAGGCTGTGATTCCACCGCGGGCATCGCGCAGCCGGGCTTCTTCCTGTCGCAACCGCTGGGCAACATCGCCGGTGGTTTCAACGCCAACTTGTTCCCGGGCATCAATTACCCGGCCTACATCGACTACCTCAACAGCACCTACGGCCCGGCGCAGAACCGCCGCGAGGATGACTTCGTCTACAACGTAGGCGAGAAGGTCTACTCCGGCTATTTCCAGGCCAACTTCCGCACCGAGCGCCTGCGCGGCAACATCGGCGTGCGCGTGGCACGCACCAGGCAGCATGCGGAATCGAGCGATTCGGTCGAACGTTTCATCGATTACTTCGCCGACAACGCCGCCGGCAATCCAATGGCGTGTACCGACCCCGCGGCCGCCGCGCTGCTGGGCTCGAATGCCGGCTATGGCTGCGAAAGCGGCTTCGTGCGCCTGCCCGACGCCATGGCTCGCGAAAAGACCTACGAGCTTGCGGCGCTGGACAAGACCTATACCGACATCCTGCCAAGCTTCAACATCGCCTGGGACATCACCGAGAACCTGGTGCTGCGTGGCGCGGCGTCCAAGGTCATCGCCCGCCCGCGCTACACCAGCATCGCCTATCCGGGGGGCCTGAGCTTCTACAGCCAGGAATACAGCAACGACCGCGTCGTTGCCGGCGGCGCGGTCAACCCCGGCTGGTACGGCTCAGGCAGCAACAAGGGCCTGGATCCGTTCGAGGCCACCCAGTACGACCTGAGCCTGGAGTGGTACTTCAAGCCCGGCGCGGTGGCAGGCATTGGTCTGTTCCGCAAGGACGTGAAGAACTTCACCATCGGCGTCGAACGCGACATGCAGATGAATGTCGGCGGGCAGATGGTGACGGTGCAGAACTACAAGACCGATGCCAACGGTCGTGACGCGGTGTCGCAGGGTGTCGAACTGTACGGCCAGTACACCTTCGACTTCGGCCTGGGCTTCCAGGCCAACTACACCTATAACGACACCAACATGGCCTCGGTCGAGATCAACGGCGAGAGCATCGGCGCCTCGCCGCTGGTCGGCAGCGCCAAGAACCAGGCCAACTTCACCGTGTTCTACGAGAACGCCCGCTTCCTGGCACGCGCCTCGTACAACCGTCGCGGCGAAGTGGTCGGCGACCTGAGCAACGGCTTCAACATCTACACCGAACCGTACGATCAGCTGGACCTCAACACGGCTTTCAACATCCGTGACGATCTGACGCTGACCGCCTCGGTGCTGAACGCCACCAAATCCGAGCAACGCGCACACTTGGGCAACGACACCAAGGCCCGCTTCTACTCCAATGGCTACAGCGGTCGCCAGCTTTATCTCGGTCTGACCTGGAAGTTCTGATCGCTGCCCCCGGGGCAGCCCACGACGGCAGCCGCGCTGGTACAGGCGGCTGTCGTCGTTTGTATGGGGAGCGTTGCAGATGCGGGGCTCGCCCCGCGCGTGCTTCACCGGAAGCGCACCACCAGCCTCACGGCGTTCCGGCAGCCCTCAGGTCAGCGGCGTCATCACACCCTTGCGGTAGGCCGGGCGCTGCTGCAGGCGCGCGTACCAACCGGCCAGGTGCGGCAGCTCCGGACGCTGGATCGGCATCTCGAACCAGGCATAGGCGAACGCCCCCAGCGGGATGTCGCCCATCGCGAACGACTCGCCGGACAGCCACGGTTGCCGTGCCAGTTCGGCATCGGCCAGCGCCATGAGCTCGCCGCACCGTACCAGCGCCGCATCGATGCGCGCGGCGTCGCGGTCGGCCGGTGCGGTACGCACCACGCCCCAGAACAGGTCGCGGAAGGCGACGGCAAAGCTCGATATGGTCCAGTCCATCCATTTCTCGCTCTGCGCGCGCCGCGCCGGATCCTCCGGGTACAGCGTGCCCAGCGCGTAGCGCGCCGACAGGTAGCGGACGATGGCATTGGATTCCCACACCGGCAGGTCGTTATCCTCGATCACCGGCACCAGTCCGTTGGGGTTCATTTCGCGGTATTCCGGCGTCTGCGTGCCGCCGAAGGCGCCGCCCACCTCGATCGACTCGTAGGGCAGGCCGATCTCCTCGGCGCACCACAGCACCTTGCGCACGTTGCTGGAATTGCGGCGTCCCCAGATCTTCAGCATGCCTGCTCCCGTTGTGGCCGATGCGAGGCCTGCACGATACGCCACGCGCACCCGCGTGGCGGCAGGGATGGGCGCAACGCAGCGGTGCATCGATGGCCGGACCCGTGCGCCATCATGCGCCCCCCGCCTTCCCGTTCCTGGGCGCGGCCTTCTTCGGCAGCGCGCGCACATAGGACGACTTGCCGTCCTTCTTCAGCTCGAACAGCCCGGTCGCCGCGAGCAGGTCGCTGAGCTTGCCGTAGCCGTAGTTGCGCGGATCGAACGAGGCCTGGTTGCCGATCTGGCTGCCGACCGGCCCCAGGTGCGCCCAGCCGTCCTCGCCTTCGGCCGCGCTCACCGCGCGGCGCAGCATCTTCACCAGCCGCGTATCGCCGCGCAGGTCGGCGCCGCTCTTGCGCGGCCGCGCCTCGTCGCCGGCATCCGGGCCGACCTCGGGCGCGCTGGCATGCGGCTGGCCCAGCGCCTCCAGGTAGGTGAACTGCGAACAGGCGTTGACGAAGGGGTCGGGCGTCTTCTTCTCGCCGAAGCCATAGACTTTCACCCCGTCGGTCAGCAGGCGCATCACCAGCGGCGTGAAGTCGGCATCGCTGGAGACGATGGCGAAGCCGTCCAGGTTGCGCGCGTAGAGCAGGTCCATCGCATCGATCACCATCGCCATGTCCGAGGCGTTCTTGCCCTTGGAGTAGGCGAACTGCTGGATCGGCCGGATCGCATACTCATGCAGCACCGATTCCCAGCCCTTCAGGCGCGGGCTCTTCCAGTTGCCATAGGCGCGGCGCACGTTGGCCACGCCGAAGCGCGCCACCTCGGCCAGCACTTCATCGATCTTGGCCGCCGGCGCGTTGTCGGCGTCGATCAGCAGGGCGATGCGCTTCTCGGGATCGGACACGGCGTTCTCTCCACGGCATTCGGCTGGCTTCCAGTATCGACCATCGACATGGCCGTGCGCACCCCGTGCGAAGATGGTGGCCGGTTGTCACGCCTTCCACCGGCCCCCACCGGAGTACCGCATGTCCCACGACCGCCCTCCCCGCCTGCTGATCGTCGGCGGCGGCTTCGCCGGCCTCTGGGCCACCCGCGCCCTCGCCGCGGCGAAGCTGCGCATCACCCTGATCGACCGCCGCAACCACCACCTGTTCCAGCCGCTGCTGTACCAGGTGGCGACCGCCGGCCTGTCGGCGCCGGACATCGCCGCTCCGCTGCGCCACATCCTCGGCCACCAGCGCAACGTCGAGGTCCGGCTCGGCGAAGTGGACGCTATCGACAGACACAACCGCCAGGTGCGCCTGCGCGACGGCGGCACGCTCGACTACGACCTGCTGCTGGTGGCCAGCGGCGCCACCCATGCCTATTTCGGCAACGACCAGTGGGCGCCGCATGCGCCCGGCCTGAAGACGCTGGACGACGCGCTGGCGCTGCGCCGGCGGCTGCTGCTGGCGTTCGAGAAGGCCGAGGCCGAACCGGACCCGGCGAAGAAGGCGGCCTGGCTCAGTTTCGCCATCGTCGGCGGCGGCCCCACCGGCGTCGAACTGGCCGGCACCCTGGCCGAAATCGCGCGCCACACCCTGCGCAACGAATTCCGCCACATCGATCCGGCCTCGGCCAAGGTGCGCCTGGTCGAGGCCGGGCCACGGGTGTTGTCCAGCTTCCCGGAAGTGCTGTCGCTCAAGGCCCGCCGCCAGTTGGAACGGCTCGGCGTGGAAGTGCGCACCGGCACGCCGGTGACCGCCATCGACGCGGAGGGCTTCCGCCTGGGCGGGGACTTCATCGCCGCGCGCACCGTGGTCTGGGCCGCCGGCGTGTCCGCCTCGCCGCTGGCGCGCACGCTGGAGGCGCCGCTGGACCGCGCCGGCCGCGTGCAGGTGCTGCCGGACCTCACCGTGCCCGGCCACCCGGAGATCTTCGTCGCCGGCGACCTGGCCGCGGTGACGCAGGCCGATGGCCGGCCCGTGCCGGGCGTGGCGCCGGCCGCCAAGCAGATGGGCAGGTACGTGGCCGACGTGGTCCGCGCGCGGCTGCGGCAACGCCCCGCGCCGCCGCCGTTCCGCTACCGCGACCAGGGCAACCTCGCCACCATCGGGCGCATGGCCGCCATCGTGCACATGGGCCGGCTGAAACTCTCCGGCCTGCTCGCCTGGTGGTTCTGGCTGGCCGCGCACGTGTTCTTCCTGATCGGCTTCCGCAACCGCCTGGTGGTGCTGCTCAACTGGGCGGTGGCGTACTGGAGCTACCAGCGCAGCGCGCGCATCATCTTCGGCGACGCCGATGGCGATGGCGATCCGCGCGACGGCGAGCCGTCCGCCCGCGGGTGACCGCCGCCGGCGTCAGGCGTCGCCGGGCGCGAAGCGCTCGAACACCTGTTGTCCGGTCAGCTTCTCGGTGTCGTTGGCCAGTTCGTAGAACGCCGGCTTCTCGTCGATGAAGATCTGGCTGGCCAAGGTGAAGTCGTGGTCCTGGAACAGGCCGGCCGACACGAAGTACTCGCCGTCGGGCACCAGCCGGTAGTAGAGCGTGCTGCCGCAGGTGCCGCAGAACGCGCGCTCGGCCCATTCCGACGAACGGAAGGTCTTCAACGCATCGCCATCGAAACGGACCTTGTCGTCGCAATGCACCGCGAAGAACGGCCCGCCGGTCCATTGCCGGCACATGCTGCAATGGCACAGCCCGATGTCGCGTGCGTCATTGGCCGTCACCTCGACCGCGCCGCACAGGCAGTTTCCCTTCATCGTCGTCTCCGTTCGTGGATGCAGAAACGCGAATCTACACTGCCGCGATGACGCGGGCGCGACCGGCCGTCGCGATTCCGGCAGGACAATGCGGCTCGGCGGCCACGCAACGAAAAAGCCCGGGTTTCCCCGGGCTTTCCGCGTGCCGTCGAACCGCCGGACAATCAGGCGGCGAACAGCGCCTTCATCTTCTTCAGCGCGTTGGCCTCGATCTGGCGGATGCGCTCGGCCGATACGCCGTATTCGTCGGCCAGTTCCTGCAGCGTCACCTTGCTGTCGGCATCCAGCCAGCGGCGGGCGATGATGTCGCGCGAACGCTGGTCCAGGTTGGCCAGGCCCTCGCGCAGCAGCTGCAGCTGGTTTTCCTCGCTGTCCTCGCGCTCGTAGGCCTGCGACGGGTCCTCGTCGCGCGCCACCAGATAGGCGGCCGGCGACGGCGGCGCATGGTCGTCGTCCTCGTCGGCCGGGGCGTCGAAACCGACGTCGCGGCCGGACAGGCGCGACTCCATCTCCATCACTTCGCGCTCGGAGACGTTCAGGTCTTTGGCCACCGCGCTGACCTCGGCGGCGTTCATCCAGCCCAGGCGCGTCTTGGACTTGCGCAGGTTGAAGAACAGCTTGCGCTGCGCCTTGGTCGTGGCGACCTTGACGATGCGCCAGTTCTTGAGGATGAACTCGTGCATCTCGGCGCGGATCCAGTGCACCGCGAAGGACACCAGGCGCACGCCCATGTCCGGGTCGAAGCGCTTGACCGCCTTCATCAGGCCGATGTTGCCTTCCTGGATCAGGTCGCCCAGCGGCAGACCGTAACCGTTGTAGCCGCGGGCCACGTGCACCACGAAGCGCAGGTGCGAATGCACCAGCTCGCGCGCGGCGTCCAGGTCCTGCTCGTCGCGGAAGCGGCGCGCCAGTTCCTGCTCCTCATCGACCGACAGCACCGGGATCTGGTGCACGGCACCGATGTAGGCATCCAGCGAACCCAGCGCGCTGGGAATCGGAAGATTGTTCGCCACAAGGGCAGTAGAGGTGTTCGGGCTCATAGGACCTCATCTTAGCAGTCGAACTATTGGACTGCTCGGTACAGAAAAAGTTCCAGCGTTCCAGATTCGTCGCCAAACGCCCCCGGAAACCCCTCGAAACCTTCCCGCCCGGATCAATGGAATGTCGCAGCAGCCTAGCAGGGCCGCCGTCACCGCCGTATGACAGGACGCCGGGCGTTCAGCCGCCAGCGAGCCCGCTTTCCAGCGCCGAGCGGGGCGGCAGGCGCCAGTCGATCGGCGCCTGCCCGCGGCGCCCAAGGTACTCGTTGGCCTGGGAGAAATGCCGGCAGCCGAGGAAGCCCCGGTGGGCCGACAGCGGCGAGGGATGCGGCGCCTTCAGCACGCGGTGGCGGCGGGTGTCGATGACCTTGCCCTTGGCCTGGGCATAGCTGCCCCAGAGCAGGAATACCAGGCCTTCGCGCTCGCGGTTGAGCACGTCGACCACGTGGTCGGTGAAGCCCTCCCAGCCCTTGCCCTGGTGGGCGCCGGCGCGGCCTTCCTCGACCGTCAGCACGGCGTTGAGCAGCAGCAC
>Ga0206118_100169_pt1 | contig 64961 bp, 52 predicted proteins | sample 3A20Ametagenome_FD_177999 | JGI IMG/M metagenome (GOLD analysis project Ga0206118, IMG submission 177999) | Enriched microbial communities from leaf-cutter ant dump, University of Wisconsin, Madison, United States - 3A20A | ecosystem: Environmental > Terrestrial > Nest > Insects nest > Nest dump... | reverse complement strand
CTAAAACTATAAAACAACTTTACAATTTCATCAATGAAAAACCTATTAATCATACTAAGCATGCATTTGCTGCTTAATTTAACCCCTCAACTCGTTATGTAGAAGGAAATAAATTTCAAATACCTATTTTCAAGGTTGTTAATGATAAATTATGGTAATTAATGTTATTTATCAATATTAGAGGTGACAGAATATAAATGAAAGTTGACAAGCGTTACAGCAAATAATACCAAAGGCATCTATTCTGTCGTTGCGAAGCCTGAATTTGGCGCATCGGGACATTGTGATATATTGAGATCGGATGCCACTTGTTTGAGGCGTTGTTATTTTAAGCAGGCTGATAAGTTTAGTTACATTGATATATGGAAATTAGATTAAATTTTATGTTTAATAGATTGATATTGTTGATAATATTTGTTTTGATTTCCTGCAAAGTAAATAAGACAAATATTTCAAGTACAAATAATATAAAGTATACCGTAAACGAATCGGAATTTATCCATTCATTTAAAGATAACGTTTCAAGTATAACTTTCCTTAAACTATATGGTGATTGTTTTGGTAAATGGTGGAATGATCAGCAATACATAGAGTTTTTTACTATTAATTATCATTTAGGGCTGCATCAAAGTTGTGACTGGTTGCTCAAGGACTATGATTTGGAGGATATAGATGGCAAAAAGCAGATATTGAACTTTACTATAAAAAGTAGGATGAGTATGACACTGGACACTTTGACCTTAAACTTCTATGCTGAAAATGAAGAAGTTATGAATCCTAAAAAGAAAAAAATATTACGCTACTAATGATAAGATCAGCATTTTTTGTCAAGGGCTTATTTCCACTTGCCTTACTTCTTATGTTTTCTTGTAATACAGGCAAGAGAACAGTGGAAACTAAAACTACAGAGATCACGACCCTATACTATGAAAATGAATGGTGCCAGGCTTTTAAGAACCTGGTCGTACAACACATGCTGGTAGAAATTCTTGGCAAGGACTTTGAAGAAAGCTGTTTGAAGTACGATGGTTCCGGGCCAGCCAATGTCCGCACTTTGGGAGATTCTACTTATATACTCATAACAAAGAAGGTGTCAGATTACTACCTTCAAAATTCGGAATTATCTGTGGAATTATTACGCAAGTATGACCTATATATGGTGAGTTTTGACTATCGGATGAGTGCTCAATTGGATTCCATTACTGGCGAGTATTATAAACAGCGTTTCGAAGTTAAATCCAAATAATAGGATGCGCAAGGTATTCGGCTGCGCCAATCCCAATACCTCCATAGGTGAAGACTTAAACTAATAATCATGTCAAAAAGAATATCATCGAAAGAGAATTAAAAAAGAATGATTCTATAACTAAAATACCATGCCAGTAAAAATTGTCAGATTCTTTATTTTTTTTATCGCCTGTTTATTTTCTATGCTGGTGATCGAAGGAGCATATTTAGCTATTACATATTCAAAAGATATATCTGAAATATTTAAGGATGCGCTACAGCCTCATATTCTTTTCAATAACATAATAGGAGCTCTGTTCTTTGTTTCGCTAATTACAATTATCAGGTTTTCAGCAAATAAATATGAAATTAAGGACAATTATATACTATCCTTAGTTTTCCCTACAATCATTTACATGCTTTTGAAGTTTTCCGGGCCGCTTAACTTATTTGATGCCATGAGCTACAAAATTTTCATTTCCAATATTTCGCATGATCTCAAAAATTTTATTCTCATAATTATCTATATGCTCATCTTCAATTTATTATATTTTGTATTTGATATTGAAGAAAAACGAGTATCTAAAGCCAAGTTATGATATTCAGAACCATACAATCAATCTGGAGAACTAAAATTCTGATCCATTCAATAAAACCCTGCGATATATGAACACCCTATATAGTTCCGGGCCGAATCTAATTTCTATCACATATAAGATCCTGAAAGGCCTGAAGATGTTTCTTATTCTCACCGCCGCATTATATCTGTACGCTTTAATCACTTCCTTTGCATATTTCCTCTGGGGATATTATTCTAAGGGGGATATCGCCGAGATAGACGGTAAGTTTATCGGAGCTATGTTCGGAGCGGCAGGTATCATGCTGATAAGTATTTACCTGTTTATTTTTCAATATCTTAGTTTTATTTATTTCGTGGTATTGAATCGATTTTTCAGGTATGGCCTGTCTAAACTTATCATTGCATTTTTAGCCGGTACAGTCATTATCTTTCTACTTAGCAAGGGTGTTTATTACCTATTTGACGATAATATCGACCTGAGAATATACAAGTATTTTGTTTTTTCGATCGATTTCAGAAAAGAGGAAGTCCAGGTATCCTGGTTCGGCATCCTGCTGCCTTATCTCCTGTTCTACAGCTGGTTCCTGCCACTATGGCACTACAGGCTCAGCGGCCGGAGAAGGAAGCTGGCCGGCAAAATCGGCAGTACCGGGTAGGAAGCTTCTTTAATTCTTTAATACGGTATCGTGATGACCTCCCTTTGCTTTGTCATAAAATGCACATTGTCAGGGAATCCTTCGCCGATCTTCTGGAACGGGTACAGGTGATAGATGCCGAACATCCTGGTATCGATGGGGATATTGGCCACCTGCGCATTCCTGTAAAGCCAGAACGGTGCGAATACCCAGTCCATATCGCTGATCCTGCTTACCGGCCCTATATCGCCCGTATCTCCGCTCAGGTATATTTTTTTACCGTGCCAGGTGATGAGGTAAGAGTAATGCTTAAAGGTAAACTTGTGGGAAGTTTTAAAGGCCTGTATTGAAAAGTCAGCGGCAGAGCTATTGAGCTCTTCCAGCTTTGATACATTCCAGTTGCCATACACCCTGCCTTTCAGCTTTTTGACCAGCTTTTTCGAATAGTGGTCGGCATGACGATGGGTAAAGATAAATATGGAATGGTCGCTGATGCTGTCCAACTCCGAACGGTCATATTCCATATACCTGTGCGCGCCCGACTTATACGGGAAGTCGGCATAGATGCTTAGATCCCCGTCCGTCATGTGCAGCCCGCAGTTCCCGATAAACCTGATCCTGATCTCATTGGACTGGCTGAAGCCCGGGCCTGACAGACAGGCCAGCATGATCATCAATAAAATTTTCCTGTAAATAGTCATCATCTGTGCTCTTTTCTGAAACATTGCAGATCCTCTTCTAAGGCCGGGGGCCTTGGGCGCCAAATATACCAAAAACTTTCAGAGCAGGATGCTTACCCACGGAACAATGCCGGCGGAAAGCATCCTCAAAAAGGCTCACAGGGCTTTATTCCCGGTCTGACAAGAGGAAAAACACAGTTTCAAAAAATTATATTTTCAATAAATATTGAAAGTTCAGAAAATATAATTATATTTGTATCATTAATCAATAGAACAATGGACTTACAGCAATCAAAACAAAAGTTTATAAATACCTGGGGTGCGTTGGGCAGCGAATGGGGGATCAATAAGTCGGTAGCCCAGGTCCAGGCACTTCTGCTGGTCTCGGACGATCCGCTGTCGACGGATGACATCATGGAAATGCTGAAAATATCGCGTGGGAATGTCAATATGAGCCTCCGCCAGCTCCTGGACTATGGCATCATATACAGGCAGGTGGTGCCCGGAGAGCGCCGGGAATATTTTGTGGCGGAAAAAGACGTGTGGAAGTGGGCTGTCAAGGTTGCTATGATGCGCAAGCAGAAAGAGCTGGACCCCATTATCGGCATGCTCGGCGAGCTGAAAGAAGCCACAAAGGAGGATAGCTCGACGGAGGGAAAGAATTTCCATAAAAATCTCTCGGAGATCAGCAATTTTACGGAACAGATCAGCACGCTCGCCGACAAGATATTCAGCTCTAACCGCGGAGAGCTCCTGCTAAAGCTTCTCAAGACGATCGTATGAGCTACAATGAGCTTACCTATATCATATACGTTACGGCGACTGTGTATATCATCTATTGGGTGGGGAAGCTCTTCCATACGAACGGACGGGTATTCATACTCCGGCTTTTTGGCCAGAACGAAGCGGCAACAGATACCACCAACAATCTTTTATTACTGGCCTACTACCTTTTCAATACAGGATACGCTGTTATCCAGATCAGCTTCTGGGAGAACGTCACCGGCCCGGAATCGATGATCACATCGATCGCCGGCAAGACAGGCCTGCTCATCCTGATCCTCGCAGCCACCCATTATTTCAATATGGCGCTCATACACCTTCTGTCACGGAAAATTCCTTTTATTCCATAACATCATTAAAAAAACTGATATCATGAAAGATCTAATTGTCACTGCTTATTTTATCTATCTTCCGGTCATCATCCTGCTTACACTGTATGTATCGTATCATCTCTTTAAAAACAGCATCGTGTACATGCGGGACATATTCAACGGGAGGGAAGACATCGCCAAAGCGACCAACACGCTTTTTAAGATGGGCTTTTATCTTATGAACCTGGGCTTCGGCCTCTTCATCATGAAGATCTCCGGCAACATCATCAGTACACAGGCTACGGTCGAGGCACTGAGCCTGAAGATAGGCGGATTCAGCATCTACCTGGGCATCATGCTCCTTATCAATATGTACTTCTTTTTCAGAGGGAAGCGCATAGCAAGAGAGAGAAGGGAAACTGCGGCGCTTTACAACCAGGCACAGTCCCTGCCTGCCTCCTGACAGCAAAAACAAAAGGAGGATATTTCAAGCAGCGTCCTGTTACCACCTGCGATAGCTGTTGATCAGCCATTTTTCCAGGCCGGTCCCTGGAAGTTGTCAAAAACGGCCCATTATAAATGCTCAATCTCCATTCCGTGGTCCGGGCAGGAAGCCAGGATGTAAAAAAACATCGCCGCTTTCTGCCCGGGATCAAATTGCCCCGGCACATTCCCCACTTTATCGTAAATTGCGCCCGCATCCTGTGCGCAGGCATACTTCTGTTACATATCATCAGCAGGTGTACATACCCGGCAATAGCGACATAGAGCATGCGGTACACTATTATGGCCCCCTAAACGTTAAAACCAGATAAAATCTTTAATTACAATTATTATGATAAGGAAATTTTTATTCTTCACATTATTAACCATTCAGACAGCTTATATGCATGGACAGCAAGCGCCTTTGTTAGACAGGGACCTGTTTTTCGGGAATCCTGAGATCTCCGGCGGGCAGCTAAGCCCCGACGGCAAGTGGATATCTTTCATGAAAGAATATGATGGCATCATGAATATATGGGTCAAAAAGTTCGATGAGCCATTTGAAAAAGCGCGCCCCCTGACCGACAGCAAGAGGCCGCTGTACGGCTACTACTGGTCGGAAGACGGCAGGTATATCCTGTATGTCAAGGATAAGGACGGGGACGAGAATATCAACGTATTTGCCGTAGACCCCAATGCTGCCGCTGCCACCGGTGGTGTTCCGGAATCGAGAAACCTCACACCGCTCAAGGATGTGTCAGCCCAGATATACGCCGCCAGCCAGAAAGATCCCGACCTGCTGATGATCGGGCTCAACGACCGGGACAAGGCGTGGCACGACCTGTACTCCCTCCATATATCCACCGGCAAGCTGGATAAGGTCTATGAAAACAAGGAGAGAATATCAGGCTACGACTTTGACTGGAACGATAAGCTCCGGGTACTCTACCAGACCGATGAGAAAGGTAATACGAAGTTCCTTTATAAAGACGGCGACAAGCTCACGCCCATATACGAGACCACGGTCACCGAACAGGCCTATATCACCGGCTGGAATGAGGACAATTCCAAATGTTATCTCGTGACCAACAAGGGCAGCCTGGACCTGGGTACCCTCTATCTCATGGATCCCAGGACCCAAAAGCTGACACTGATCGAAAGCGATCCAAAAGGCAAGGTCGACTTCGGCGGCCTGCGCCTCGACAGGAATACGCGCAAGATCATCTCGACCTCGTATACGGGTGATAAGACGGAATACTACTGGAAAGACAAAACGTGGGAAGCCAATTATAAATTTCTCCAGAGCAAGTTCCCGGGCAGGGAGGTCGGCTTCCAGAGCGCTACCAATGATTATTCCAGGTTTCTGATCGCGGTAGGCGGTGACAAATACGCTTCAGAGTCATACTTCTTCAATGCCAAAACCAAAGAGCTGATCTTCCAATACACGCCACGGCCCAAGCTCAAAGAGGTCGAAAAATACCTGGCGCCTATGCAGCCTGTCAGCTACAAGAGCAGCGACGGTCTGACCATTCCCGCTTACCTGACCCTGCCGGTAGGTAAGGACGCCAAAAATCTACCCGTAGTGGTGCTTGTACATGGCGGACCCAAAGGCCCCCGCGACTACTGGGGTTATGATGCCGAGGTTCAATTCTTGGCTAACCGCGGTTATGCGGTCCTCCAGCCCAACTTCAGGGCCAGCGGCGGCTATGGAAAGAAATTTCTCAATGCCGGCGACCTGCAGTGGGGCAAGCTCATGCAGGATGATATCACCTGGGGCGTTAAATACCTGGTCGGAAAAGGCATAGCGGACAAAAACAAGGTCGCCATCATGGGCGGCAGCTACGGTGGATACGCGACACTGGCGGGCCTTGCATTCACACCGGAACTGTACGCATGCGGCGTCGATATCGTAGGTCCGAGCAATATCTTTACCCTGCTAGAATCAGTACCTGCCTACTGGGAGGCCGGAAGAGCCTTCCTCTATGGCATGACGGGCGACCCCAATACCGAAGAAGGGAAAAAACGCATCAGGGAAGCCAGTCCCCTCTTTAGCGCCGATAAGATAGTGAGACCGCTGCTCATCATCCAGGGTGCCAACGATCCCCGGGTAAAAAAGGCTGAGGCCGACCAGATCGCTATCGCCCTGAGAGACAAAGGCAAGCAAGTGGCTTATCTCCTTGCCGACGATGAAGGACACGGCTTTGCCAAACCGGTCAACAAGATGGCCATGTATGCCCGGACAGAACAATTCCTCGCCGGGATATTAGGCGGAAGATACCAGGAGTCTATGCCGGATGATGTCGCCAAAAGGCTGAAAGAGCTCTCGGTCGATATCAGCAGCGTGACCTACACGCCGAAAGAAGAGGTGGCTTCCAGCACATCCCTGCCCAGGATCAACAACAAATTCAAGGCAGGTACACAGGCGTATGATATGACGCTCGAGGTACAGGGACAGAAAATACCCATGGAGGCCAAACGTACCATCGTCGAGAAAGACGGCAACTGGAGCGTCAAGGAAGATGCTTCAAGCATGATGGGCGAGATGAAGGACGAGATCATCTATGATGCCGCATTTATGCCCAAGAGCAGAACCATCAACCAGATGGGGACCGTGATCCCCGTGACCTACGGAAAAGACAAGATCGAAGTGGAGATGCAGGGTAACAAAATGAACATCGGGATCAACGGTGCCTTTATAACTGACGGCCCCGGCATGGACATGATCGTGGCAGGCCTGCCCCTGGCAGAAGGTTATTCTCTCGTGTTTGACATGCCTGATATGAGCACCATGAAGGCCAAACAGGTCAGGCTCTCCGTCACCGGTAAGGAGACACTCAATAGCGTGGAACATACTGTGGTGGACATCATCGCACTGGATAACGAGAATGATAAGACCACTCTCTGGATCAACCCGGCGACAGGCGATGCCACCCGCATCGTCCAGGTCATCCCTTCGATGGGGAATGGCAAAATAACTATTGTCAAAAAGTGATCTGAATGATCAGATGAATCGGAAAGGGCGGCTCGGGGACACCGGAGCCGCCCTTTTTTGCTTTAAGGCGGAAGATCAATGCGCGGGGTTAAATCCAGCAGGTATAATTTATATCCTCCTAAGCTTATTTACGACCTTTTACCATACAGCCAATCCCTGGCTGAGAACCGCTCCTGCCTTCACGCCGACAGGTAGAGTTCATATCTCAAACTCCAGAAACCGCCCATCCTCATACACCAGCTTCCCGTCGGCAAAGATCTGGCCACCGTGGGTCATATCCGAGATCATATCCCAGTGAATAGCGCTCTCGTTCTTTCCGCCGGCCTGGAGGTAGGACTGGCCGATGGCCATATGGACCGTACCGCCGATCTTTTCATCATACAGGATGTTTCTGGTGAGGCGATCGATGCGGTAATTGGTGCCGATGGCCGCCTCACCGAAATGTCTGCTGCCTTCGATCGTAAAAACCTCATCAAGGATATCCTTGTCATTGTCGCACGACCACTGCGTGATATAGCCGTCTCTGGCTTCCAGCCGGACATTGTGTAGCTGGTGGCCCTGGTAGAGTGACGGCAGGGTAAACAGGATATGGCCGTTGACGCTGTCTTCGACCGGACTGGTGTAGATCTCTCCTGACGGCATATTGGTCTGCCCGTCGGAATTGATCCAGCGTCTGCCTTCGGTGCGGAAGCTGATATCCATATGTGGGCTCAGGTAACGGAAATGAGTACATCTGTTGAGCATATCGGTGACCGCCTGCTGGTTGCGTCGCACATCAAGCCACCGGAGTCCGGGATCCTCCTCGTTGAGGAAGCAGGCCCTGATAATAAAGTCGGTATATGCTTCCAGCGTCATACCCGCAGCGTCGGCGCCTGCCTGCGTCGGGTATTGGCAGAGGTTTCGCTTGAGATTGCGGGTGGCCGTTCTTTCAAAATAGATCTTGTGGTAAGGCGCATTGGCACGGGATCTGACCTCATTGAGCGCTGTATTGGGCTTCGATCCGCTGCCGGAGACAAACGGCGCCCGGATGACCAGGTAAGCATCGAAGGTCTCCATGGCTTCTTTGTACAGCGGGTTGATATAGGCGGCCTGGGCTTCATGGCCGAGATCATTAAAGTCCTCTGCCTTCCCTTCCCATTCGAGGATGGCCTCCATGACGACGCCCTGGCGCTGACACTGGCGATACAGCTCGGCGACAAGCGGCACGGCAAGCGTGGTCGTGCTGACCAGGAGGCGTTGGCCGGCCCGGACCTCCATACAGTAATTGAGCAGCAGGGTGGCGTATTTTCTGACAAAGCTTTGTTCCATCAACAAGGGTTTATATTTGTAAAAGTAAAATCTATTGGCTAAATTTACCTTTATATTACAAATAAAACCACATCTATGAAATCTCTTCTTACTTTACTGCTCTTAGTATTTTCGATCGGCATCTGCGCTGCGCAGCAAAGCCTCGAGGAAAACCAGAAGCAACAGGAGAAAAGGATCAAAGCCGCTTATAGCGGCAAAAAGCTGACTGAGCTGGAATATTCCAAGCTGATGGAAGAGCAGAAGATCATCAAGGACGCCATCCAGGTCGCCAAAGCGGATGGCGTCATGACACCCAAAGAAAAAAATGCTATCAACGGCAAGCTCAACAGGGCGGAGAAAAGGCTGATCAAGTACCAGCGCAACGCCGAAGTATATTAGCAGGTAAGCACACCGGCGGAGCATTCTCTTCCCCCTCATCAGCCACTATATCGTATGACACCGGCATGATATCCGGAACCGGTCATTAGCCTCTAATGCCGGGATGATGACCTGCATCAATACGTGGAATAATGCGGATCCATCTACGTATTACCCCCTACCTGACAAGGGCCTGTCACAACGTTTTCCACAATAAAATCCCGGCTTACCAACAAAAAATCATGCTTACCAACACAGGCTGTTAATATCAGAACATACGACACATTATCAAGCCATATGTAAATCAATCATTTATACATATTACTAACATATGTTAGTAAATTTGATATGAAAAAAATTGTAATGTGAAATATCTTAGCCACATAGAAACGGACGGAATATTCCTTATTGCAAAAAAGATGATTTGTCCCAAAACATTTTGAGGAAAATAAAAATGATCGGCCCGTTTCTATTCTATGTAGATGGCTATCGCTCATATACATATAGTACAAAAAACATATATTATTTATTTTAATAATTACTTTTGGCAGGCTGAGAAATCAGATTACTTTTGTGCCCCGGCCCCAAAAAAAGCGATTATATAATATTATCTCTATTATCTATGGACCAACTAGAACCTATACTAACAGAAAATCCCGGCCGGTTTGTCATATTTCCGATCCAGCATGACGATATCTGGCAGTTCTACAAAAAACACGAGTCGACCTTCTGGACGGCTGAAGAGATCCACCTGACGGAAGACCTCCAGGACTGGGAAAGGCTGAACGACAACGAACGTCACTTCATCAAATACGTTCTTGCGTTCTTTGCCGCCAGCGACGGCATCGTCAATGAAAACATAGCAGAGAACTTTGTCCGCGAAGTACAGTATACCGAAGCCAAATTTTTCTATGGCTTCCAGATCATGATGGAAAACATCCACTCCGAGACCTATTCGCTGTTGATCAATACTTACATAAAGGATTCCGCCGAACGTGATTTCCTGTTCAACGCGATCGACAATATTCCCGCTGTCAAAAAGAAGGCCGAATGGGCACTGCGATGGATATCCAATGCCACCTTCCAGGAACGGCTGATCGCCTTTGCGGCGGTAGAAGGGATCTTCTTCAGCGGGTCGTTCTGCGCCATATTCTGGCTGGCCAAAAGAGGCATTATGAAAGGTCTGAGCTTCTCCAATGAGCTCATCTCCCGTGATGAAGGATTGCACTGCGACTTTGCGTGCCTGTTATACAACAAGCACGTGGTCAACAAGCTGGATCCGGATACGCTGCAAACGATCATTACGGACGCGGTAACGATCGAGAAGGAATTTGTTACCGATTCATTGCCGGTAAGCTTAATAGGAATGAACGCAGAGCTCATGTGCCAATACATCGAGTTTGTAGCGGACCGACTGCTGGTTGCACTTGGAAATCCTAAGGTTTACAACGCACAGAACCCTTTCCCATTCATGGAAATGCTCTCCCTGCAAGGTAAGACCAACTTCTTCGAGAGAAAAGTAGGTGACTATGCCAAAAGTGGCGTGGCAACCGGAGAGCAGGCCGGCGCATCAAAGAATTTTACGATCGACGCCGATTTTTGATAAGAAAACTATTATTAATCTTTTTCCAGCATCACAAAAATGAAAGTAAAAAAAAGAAATGGCTCTGCAGAAGCCGTCAGTTTCGACAAAATAACCGCAAGGGTCAAAAAGCTATGCTATGGCATCAACCAGGAATATGTAGAGCCTGTTGAAATAGCAAAACACGTCATCAAGTCGATCTACGATGGCGTCACTACTACCGAATTGGACAACCTGGCCGCCGAAACGGCAGCCACCATGGCGGCAACGCACCCTGATTATTCCCTGCTCGCCGCCCGTATCGCGGTCTCCAACCTGCACAAAAACACCAATAAGTCGTTCAGCGCGACGATGGAGACCTTATACAATTATATCGATCCCAAGACCAATGCCAAGGCGGGGCTGATCTCTGATGAGACCATCCGCATAGTCCGCGATAATAAGGACCGGCTGGACTCAGCGATCATCTATGACCGGGACTTCTCGTTTGACTATTTTGGATTCAAAACCCTCGAAAAATCCTACCTGATGCGCGCCAACGGCGAAGTCGTGGAGCGCCCGCAACACCTCCTCATGAGGACGGCGATCGGTATCCACGGCAGCGATATCGAGGCCGCGATCGAAACATACAACCTCATGTCGGAAAAGTGGTTTATCCATGCCACACCGACCCTCTTCAACGCAGGAACGCCAAAGCCGCAGCTTTCGTCCTGCTTTCTCCTGACCATGACCGAAGACAGCATTAGCGGCATCTATGAGACCCTCACACGTTGCGCCAAGATCAGCCAGTCAGCCGGCGGCATCGGTCTCAGCATCCACAATATCAGAGCTACCGGCAGCTACATCAAAGGCACAGGTGGCACGAGCAACGGCATCATACCGATGCTGCGTGTGTTCAATAATACGGCGTCCTATGTCGACCAGGGCGGAGGAAAGAGAAAAGGAGCCTTTGCGGTGTACCTGGAGCCATGGCACGCTGATATCCAAGACTTCCTCCAACTGAAGAAAAACCATGGGAAGGAGGAAGTACGTGCCCGCGACCTGTTCTATGCGCTGTGGATCAGCGACCTGTTCATGGAGCGCGTCAAGGCCGATGCCATGTGGTCGCTCTTCGACCCGAACGAAGCTCCGGGACTGGACGAGGTATATGGTGGTGAGTTTGAAGCGCTCTATTACAAATATGAGCAGGAAGGCCGCGCCCGTAAGCAGATCAAGGCACAGGAGCTGTGGTTTACTATTCTGGAATCACAGATCGAGACCGGAACACCCTACCTTCTCTACAAGGATGCTGCCAATAAAAAATCAAACCAGCAGAATCTCGGAACCATCAAGTCGAGCAACCTGTGCACCGAGATCATAGAATATACGGCTCCCGATGAGGTCGCTGTCTGTAACCTGGCTTCGATCAATCTTTCGAGATTTGTCGATAATGGCCGGTTCGATTTCGAAAAGCTGTACGAGATAACCCGTGTGGTCACACGCAACCTCAACAAGGTCATCGATATCAACTACTACCCGATCCCTGAGGCGGCCAACAGCAACCTGCGTCATCGACCTATCGGCATCGGCGTACAAGGTCTTGCAGACGCATTCATCATGATGCGCTATCCTTTCGACAGCCAGGAAGCAAAAACGCTGAACAGGGATATTTTCGAGACGATCTATTTTGCAGCCGTAACCGAATCCTGCGCGCTTGCCGAACAATTCGGGCCTTATTCCACTTACGAAGGCAGCCCGGTCAGCAAAGGTATCCTGCAATATGACATGTGGGGCGCCGTGCCGTCAGACCGTTGGAACTGGGCGGAGCTAAAGGAAAAGATCAACAGGCACGGTGTGCGTAACAGCCTGCTCCTTGCGCCTATGCCTACTGCCAGCACAAGCCAGATCCTCGGCAACAACGAATGCTTCGAACCGTATAGCAGCAACTTCTATACACGCCGTACGCTCAGCGGTCAGTATATCGTCGTCAACAAGCACCTGCTCAATGACCTCATCGGCCTCGGCCTCTGGAATCATGAAATGAAAGAACAGCTGATGGCGCACAACGGGTCGATCCAGCATATCAACACCATTCCTCAACATATCAAGGATCTGTATAAGACTGCTTACGAGCTGAGCCAGAAGGTCATCATCGACCAGTCAGCCGACCGCGGGGCCTTCATATGCCAGAGCCAGAGCCTCAATCTGTTTGTAGAATCCCCAACTTTCAGCAAACTGTCCTCCATGCACTTCTATGCCTGGAGCAAGGGTCTGAAGACAGGTATGTATTATCTCAGAAGTAAAGCTGCAGTCGATCCGATCAAATTTACCCTCAGCGAGCAACATCAGCAGAAGTTTGTTGGAAATGCCAACAATACCGTTTCACAGGCAGCAAGTTTTGTCAATAATCCGGCACCGGTCACGAGCCCTGTTCAGGAAGAAATGGAAGAAGTTGCCCTCAATATGGCCAACAAAGCCGATACTCCGGCCGAAATGCTTGCCGATGGCGTTCAGCAGGGCGCCGTGTGTACCATGGAAGAAGGCTGCCTGGTATGCGGATCATAATTGCCAAGGATATTACGTTCAATGCGTAATTCTCATAAACCGATTTGGAAAGGCAGCTTCAGGGCTGCCTTTTGTTTTTTAGCTAAAAAAGAGAACAAGACTCAAGTGGAAACAGAGACGGTTCATGTGGTTTCCGTCATCGCAGCAGCCAGCACTTCATAAGAATGCAGCCGTGCTTCCATATCGTATATATACGAGGTAACCATCAGTTCATCAATAGAAGTATCCGCGATAAATGTTTCCAGCTTTTTCTTAAGGGTAGCCTGATCGCCCGTAAATGTACAGGCGGTCATCCGGCGCATCATCTCCTGTACTTCAGGTACATGGATCAGGTCAGGCAGAGGGCCCGGTGGCTGCAAAGGCCGGCGCTGGTTAGTCACTATGCCCAGGAACATCCTGTACAGGCTTGTCGACAGGTACTCAGCTTCCTCATCCGTGTCAGCCCCAAATACATTGACACATGCAATCATATACGGCCGGTCAAGGTATTTTGAAGGGCGGAACCTGGTACGGTATATCCCGATCGCCGCCTCCAGCTGGGCAGGTGCAAAGTGTGCAGCAAAGGCATAGGGCAGTCCCCGTTCGGCCGCAAGGAAAGCGCTATCAGTACTGGAGCCAAGTATGTATATGGGAATGCGAAGGCCCTCACCCGGAAAGGCCCTTACTCTGGCTTCCTGATCGGTATTTTCAAAATACCGCTGGAGCTCCAGGACATCATTGGGGAAGTCAAATGCCGTGGACATGTTGTTCCTCCGCAGTGCCATCGCGGTCAGCTGATCCGTGCCGGGAGCCCTGCCAAGGCCGAGATCGATCCGGCCGGGATAGATCGTTTCCAGCGTCCCGAATTGCTCGGCTATCACCAATGGCGCGTGATTGGGCAGCATGATGCCACCCGACCCGACTCGTAGCCTGGACGTCTTACCGGCGATATGACCGACCAGAACTGATGTAGCGGAGCTGGCTATGTGCTCCATATTGTGATGCTCTGCAAGCCAGAGCCTTGTAAATCCAAGTGACTCGACCCGGCGGGCTACCTGGACCGATCGTTCGATGGCCTGGCCGGTGTCTTCTCCCTGACTGACGACTGCCAGCTCAAGCGCTGAAAGCGGAATTATATATTTAGCAGACATAGGGATCTATTAAAAAATGATCAAAATACCGAGCTGGCCTCATCCAGTCGCGCTATTTGCTGTGGGGATAGCTTTAAGCGGGCAGCCTGCATCAGCTCTTCCAACTGGGCCTTATTCGTGGCGCTGGCTATCGGTGTCGTCACGTACGGCCTGGACCATAGCCAGGCAAGGGCTATCTGTGACAATGACAAACCGGTTTCCATAGCGATACCGTCCATTACTGACAGAAGATGGAGTCCGTCAGGATTGAGATATTTACCCAGGCTGCTGCCACGGATACTTTTACCGAAGTCAGACTCCGATCTGTATTTACCGGTAAGGAATCCGCTGGCCAGCGAAAAATAAGGCATCACGGCAAGATGCTCTGTCACCGCCAGGTCCAGGTAGGTATCTTCGAATTTTCTTCTCTCCACGAGGTTATATAACGGCTGTAGACTTATGTAAGGTGACATGCCATGCATCCTCGCAAAATCGTTGGAAGCCAGGATACGCTCCGGGCTCATATTGGATGCGCCGATATAACGGACCTTACCGGCCCGGATCAGGGTGTCATAGGCCTGCATCGTCTCCTCTACAGGCACGTCCGGATCGTCAAAGTGGGTCTGGTACAGGTCAATGTAATCGGTCTGCAGCCTTCTGAGGCTGGCATCCGCCGCTTCAAGGATATAGGAAGCACGGAGACCTTTTTTTCCATTGCCCAGATCGGCTCCCACCTTGGTGGCTATCACAACACGGGAGCGGTTGCCGGTTGATCTCAGCCATTTGCCGATGATGGCCTCTGATTCGCCTCCGTTATGCCCGGCAGCCCATACGGAATAAGAATCGGCGGTATCGATAAAATTGAAGCCATGATCATATAAATCGTCCATCAATTCAAACGAGCATGCTTCATCAGCCGTCCAACCGAATATATTACTTCCAAAGGCAAGGGGAGCTACGTGGAGATCCGAATCACCAAACTTTATTTTTTCTATCATATTGACATTTGATAATTATTTCCAGGGACAAAGCCGAATCATGCGGCCATGTGTAAAAAGACAATTGAGCATAAGAAAAGTTGAGCTATGCATCAATCAGCAGTCTGGTATTCAATGCATATTTCTCCTTATTAAACCATACCGGTCTTTGCCGGAAGATTATAATTATTGATAGATTTGACCCGGATAAAAAGAAATTTCATGCGATACGCGATCATTATACTTTGTGTTATTCAGCATTATGCTCTTCTCTCGCAGCCACTGAGTAAGGAAGATATCATCATGACCTTTGGAAATGGATTGAGTAAAGCCGGCATAGATTCCATGATAAAATATTATGACGATGATCTGTTATATAAGCTCGAAGATAAAAACAACCATTTTTTTTCCTATGATGAGAAAGAGCTGATCGTGCATAATTTTTACCAATCAAAACTGAATGCGCAGGATCTGCAGGTCATAGACAGCTATATGAAAAGCATGACCAGATCCCATATCACCGAAACACAAAGAAAAGCCGGTTTATTCCGGCCGAAATTACAGTCCTTAAAAAAAAGCATCGACAGTATAGAGCAATTATACCTAGGCGAGCTGAAGGATGCGGCAAGTCATATTGACCTTTTTACCCTGTTCAATGTGGACGAAATTCAAAGAATTAAGGAAATTGATGCAAGTTCGATCCAGGTAGCGAAAAATAAAAGGGAACAGATTTTGAGATACGATGCCGTGCTCACGGCGTCAATTGACTCGGCCATTTATAATTATAAAGCGTATTCCATGGACCTTTTAAGGAAATATCCTTCTACATTATTTACCAAATCCTGTGGAAATTACCTGGGAGATCTGACATTCGCTGACAAAGGACCTTTGGATCAGTTCTTCACCAAATACATGCAATTTGAAGATGCTTTAGCAGAAATCATCCGGCAAAATTTAGTGGATATCTTTTATGCAGTATACAGGAATAAAGGTGATGAGGCTATTTTTACCAAAGTAAATGGCATTCTTTTTATCTTAAGGCAACAGGATCCGGAACAAAATACCACCTCCACGCTCAATTCTTCTGAGCTGCTTCAAAGAGCGTCCATATCTGTTAACCCGGATGATTTCATAGACAGGGAAGCTATATTGAGTAATAATTACAAAGAAGTTGCAGATGACGAAGGTATCTTATTTATAAGGGAAGGGGCTAATTTTATGGGAGAGCTGCTTGGATTCGGCCTGTTACCAGAGGAAAAAAGAATGTCTTTCAGAACATATTTTGACGACCCGGTCAACCAACATGAATTTAAACGTTTTGACTGTGAGGCCCTTCGTGGTAATCCCCTATTTTACAGGATCCGGGAAGAGCAAATGAACGAAGTAGCTATTTATCAGATAGAAGCTTGCCTTTTTACAAAAGATCATACGTTGATGATTGTTATTATAAATAATACGGTAGATAAAGCAAAAAACGATCTGCAGCAGGCTTGTGGTTTCATTAAATTCAGATAGGGCATATTAAAGAGGCTTCATATCTCTTGCATAGACCAAACTATCGACGACGAAGCAATTATTAAAGGATAGTACTTAAATTTGTTTGTTAAAAGAATACAATGCAAAAAAAGATCGTCATCGCCGTCGGAGGAGCCAGCGGAAGCATCTATGCCAGAACATTGCTCGACAAGCTGTATCTGCTCAACAAAGCGGAGCTCCACATCGACGTGGTACTGTCGGCCAATGCACATATCAACTGGGAGCTGGAAATGGGACCGCTGGTACCGGAATCCCTTCATTATAAGATATACCGGAACGACGATTTTTTCGCTCCGTTTGCCTCCGGTTCTGCGGGATATGATGCTATGGTGCTTATTCCCGCTTCTATGGGTCAGGTAGGCCGTATAGCTAACGGCATATCCGACGATCTCATCACGAGGACGGCCGACGTTATGCTCAAAGAGCGTCGAAGGCTCATCCTGGTGCCCCGGGAAGCGCCTTATAGCCTGATCCACCTGAAAAACATGACTGCGGTTACCGAAGCGGGCGGCATCATCTGCCCTGCCTCCCCTTCCTTCTACTCCAATCCCCGTGATATAGCCGAGCTTGTAATGACCATTGCCGACAGGATCATCGACCTTTTGGGCATAGATCACAGAACCTACCGGTGGAAGACCGAAATCCTGTAAGTGGCGATTAGCGCATCCATCCTAAAAAAAAGCAGAATAATTTGGCGCAATCCTATAAAATGATTTCTTTTGTGCTTGGAATTAAATAGACGTCACTGATGGATCATATTGAAAACGCCGGTAAAAAAGGATATTGCTTCTTATACTTCTTCATTTTCCTTCTTGCATTGACCGTGCTTGTTGTATATCTGTACAAATATAATTTCAATCTTACTTTCTGATCAGGTATTCGCCTGTTCCTTCTGTATTTATATATTTACAATTCCTGTAATGTTATATTTTAGCTGTGTTACCCCCTAAGCTAAATAGGATTTGGGCTCGGATTAAACCCGGCCATAAAATCCCCGTAAACTCATTGATTTCGGGACTGTCCGGCTTCACCCAATCAATAATGGGCTTATCCTGAAGCGGATATTGAAGCCTTGAAGCTCTTCCGGCCTGCCATAGTTTTAGCTCTAGCCCTAAAGTAAATTCTCCCCGCTCAGCAACTATGTGAAAGGCGGTATCGTCCAAAAAATAAAAAGCCGCACAGTGTGAGAACGTGCGGCTCCAAATCTATGGAAACACAAAATTACCCTTAATTTTTAACGACCCCTACATTTTAAACTTAGTCTCAAACTGCAGATTGGTAAAGTGAACATGGTTGGGATTTTTTACATCAAACTTGTTGACAGTATCAATCAGGTAAAAATGGGCTTCCATGCTGCCCTTGATCATGTTTTTTGCTTTGTCTACAACATCAATATTTATCCAATGTGGTTTGGATAAGTCGAGTTTGTACCTGTCCTGGCTCGGCACATCGCCACCGTCTATTACAAGCCCGTAATAGGCTTGAAAATCATTATCGATGCCGGGCTTTTCAGGTATTATACCGCCCATTTGCTCTCTCTGAAAGACAGAATCGGGAACGGCATAGGTATTGATGAAAACACTATATGTTCCGGGCTTTTCAGGTATTTCCCAACTGGAAGGAGTGAAGGCAAATCTATTGCCGTTTTTATAGCCGGAGCCTGTCCCGTGGCCATAATAATATGCTCTTTTCCCCGCAGGAACATAGATAGGTATTCCTTTCTCCGGGGTTGGTCCCGGGTCAACAGGAGTAACAATCGGGTTATCTTTCTGACAGGAAGAGAGAAGTGAAAGAAGCATTAAAAGAATTAGAGCATAGTGCAATCCAAATCCGGTGAATGACTGCGATGTTAATTTCTTCATATTATTTAGTTTTTAAAGAAGCGAGATAGCTCACTTAAACTTTAGTATTTATTTTATGATTTGCAATTTATGAGTGCTTTTTGCTTTTCCATTAGAGACCGATATAAAATAAAGACCAGGATTGTAGTAATGAACGGTCATTATATCTACTTGGTCCGTATATCATCCCAAAATAAAGCCCTCACATTTTAAACTTCGTCTCAAATTTCAAATTGGTAAAATGCACATGATTGGGATTTACCGGATCATGTTTATTAACCGTATCAATCAGGAAAAAATGTGCCTCCATCTGGCCTTTAATGATGTTATTTGCCTGATCTAAAACCTCAATATTAATCCAATGAGGATGCGTAGTATCTAATAAATACTTATCCCGGCTTGCAACATCATCGTCTTCCATGATTTGATATGATGCATCAAAATTATCAATTCGACCGGTCTTATCCGGAAGAAACCCTCCCATTACTTCTTTAAGAAAGACAGAGTCTTTGCCCACGAACGTTGTAATGAAGACACTATAACTTCCAGGTTTTTCGGGCAACTCCCAGGTTGAAGGTGTAAAAGCAAATTTATTGCCATTCTTATAGCCTTGTCCTTTGCCGTGGTCGAAATACCAGCTCCATTTTCCTGCCGGAACATAAACGGGAATACCTTTTTCAGGTATTGGCTCTTTCTCTACAGGAACAATTGGGTCCTTATCGCATGACATTATTAAAAGCGAAAGGATAGCAAAGATTATTAAGCGTTTCATGAGGTATTTATTTTACTATTAGCAATTTATGTGTGCTCACCGCTTTGCCGTTTGAAACTGATATAAAATACAGCCCAGGTATAAAACCGGTAGTGGCAAGCTCAACTTTATCCATATTTGAAGCGAATTTTTTAAACAACACTTTGCCATTTATATCCATTATCTGAACCTGATTATCGGCATTCGGATTTTTCAATAATAGTGTCACCTGATCTGTAGCTGGATTGGGATATATTTTTGAGACCAACTCTGTTTTACCGGTGGACAAAGACTGGCTGTCTCCGTTTCCTATGCACCCCGCGTCTTCAACAATGGCATAGCCGTTTAATTCAAAATTCTGAACGATCGTCGATGTGGTGAAAAGCGGGTAATAGGTCGATTTGGCTTTTACTTTCAGATCCAGAAGTGTTTCTTTAGGATAGGAGCTAAGATCAAAGTCCCAATGAGTGCCGGAAGATGTTTGTTTCAAAACATTATTTATATAATACTTAAATTCCCATGTTATCGGCCCGCTATAGATAGTTTCCAACGGCCCGAAAGTACAGGGATATATGTCCAGCGAGCCCTTAGGATCGCAATCTGTGGTAACAAATTCATCATTTATTATCGATAAGCTCCACCCATGGATACTTGGAAAAATATCACACGGCTGCTTTACAGCCATCCTGGGAAGCTGGTCATCAATAGCTGCTGCATTGTTGTTAAACACATCGCCCATTGGAATAACCCCGCCAAACAATACCTGTGAATTGGAAAAATTCGGAAGGAGCTCTACGTCATTGGAAGGTACGGCAAGCAGCGTTCCATATGTATTGTATTCGGTTAATTCGATAAGGATTGCATGGTGGCATACATCGGTATTATCAGCATCCCTGCTGTGTCTTGCCCCGTTTAAATGGGCGAATTCATGTGCAAAACCAAAACGGGGACCTATTGTCCAGGACTTTCTTACGATCAACCCATTCGGATTGAGTGGCTGAAAGCCAATAGCGTATGCTACCCCGCCCAGATTATTATAATCTCTCTCACAAAGAAAGGCAGCCGCATCACATTTATTTAATTTCATCTTCGTTGTTACGGTCGAGCTATTGACCAATGTAAGCACATCTGCATCTATTTTATTTATAGGCAAACCTATATCGCTATAGACAAAATCACTCTGGAAATCATAAAGCGGATAGACCTCATTTTCACCAATCAGGGAGTTTCTGGCTATTATATTAAAAGTATTTGCAACCGGCCAGGCTTCAAACGCCAGATACAGGTAATCATCCCAATCCGGGCTTGCTGTGTTTACCCATGACGGGAAAGTCAGCGTCTGTGTATCGAACAGGAAAAGCACCCGGCTCCTTGCGGCATTACCGGACTCCGGCTGGCATTCCAGGCCAGTCAATGGCTCGCTTGTTTCGCCGGCATCCCTGCATTCAAAATGCGCGCCAGGGTCTTTGTTCACTTTCGTAAGCAGGCTATATCCTGACTTGATCATGCTAAGCTCATAATAGTTGTTATGGTAAAACAAAAAGCCGGAGAGCATATTATCACGAAAGGTAAACGCAAAGTTTCCAAATTTGGAATTTGTAACTCCGTTGATACTGGTTATGCTTCCCATTGTGTTATTAACCATATCATCGCTTAGGAATTTATCCTTTTGGGCGGTTAAGGTATCACCGGAAGGCATAATGATTGTAAAGGCGGATGTAAAAACAGAACTGGAAATAGTGGCCGTAATCCCGCTTACTGCTATAGCCTGACGAGCTACATATTTGCCGGTGGGATTTACTTCCGCTATCTTGCCGTTGAGAAATGTTTTTTCTGCGGTTGTAAAGGTGCTGCTTGTGGTGCTTTCATTTGTAAAGGTGAGCTGGCAGTAAATGGGAGTGAAAAATAAAAATGAAAAGGGGATCATTAGTAAAAATTGTAAATTGTTCAGTGTTCTTGTTTGTTGCATAGTGTAGATGTTTTTAAAAGGTGTTAAAAAGTTCGCAAAGTATAAAAATGCTATAAAAATAAGACATAAAATTGGAAAAATTTTAAACCCAAATAGGCCGATCTAGAGATCTAAACCACCAAAAGTGTTGCGCTGCATTGATTTTACAAAAACACAAAACAGCAAAATAAAATTGCGTTTTTTACATCAGAGACAAAAATCTTGTCTTAATTCAAGAAAAACATAAGTATTTTTATCATTCGGATGTCAGGTATTATCTCTGCCGCTTCCGCCTAATGCCAGGACAAAAATTAAAGGGTATAGGGTCGAAGTAAAGCATACCTTTGAGGAATATATTGCCCGGCCCTTAAGAAGAAATGCAAACTCTAAATATGGGTTAGTCTGTATCCAATACAGAAAGATTAATTGTCATCTTTTATCTTTTCCCAATTTTCAAACAACACGGCCTGATCCGGCCTGTCTGCGGGTATCTCACGAAGCGGCGCGGCTTCCTGCCAGTGCATGCGCATGTCTTCGGGAAGGCTCTGGTAAAGCTCCGTTCCTTTTTTCTTCCACGCCAGCATCCGGTCGCTCACCTCTCTGACTATACGGGCGGGATTACCGACCACAAGCGAACGTCCGGGTATCGTCATACCCTCCGGGACAAAGGTCAGCGCGCCCACGATGCTACCCTCGCCGATAACCACATTGTCCATCACCACACTATTCATACCTACCAGGCAGTCGCGGCCTATATCGGCTCCATGGATGACAGCGCCGTGGCCGATATGAGCATTTTCACGCAGGCGGATCTCCTTACCCGGGAACATGTGCAAGGTACAGTTTTCCTGCACGTTACATCCGTCTTCGATGAAGACAGCTCCCCAGTCTCCTCTCAAAGCAGCGCCGGGGCCAATATATACATTCCGGCCTATAATGACATTGCCCGTCACGGTAGCCATGGGGTGAACAAAGGCGGTAGGGTCAATGACAGGAATGAAGCCTTTAAAACTATAGATCATCTATGGTAGATCGTCTTGTATTTCTCAATGGCCTGAAGGATGTGCTCTTTCCTGTTCTCAGGGCTGGGGTGGGTCGATTGAAACTCCGGGACATCCCTGCCTCCGCTCGCATCCTTAAGGATCTGCATGACATCGACCAAGGCACGGGGATCGTAGCCTGCCTCCATCATAAAGCGCACGCCGAGATCATCGGACTGCAGCTCCTGGTTCCTCCCGAAGCTCATCGAAATATTGCTTGCCACCACCTGGCCGATCTGCGCTACGCTCATATCACCACCCGCGCCGATCGCCGCGGAATTGAGCAGGCCCTGGAAGAGCTGGTCTTTGGCCATCTTCTCTCCGCTGTGACGTGCCACCACATGTCCCACCTCATGCCCCAGGACGCCCGCCAGCTGATCCTCAGAGCTCAGCCGGCGCAGCAGGCCTTCGGTGATAAATATCTGGCCACCGGGTAAGGCAAAGGCATTGACCGTATTGGGGTCAGCCAGGAGATGAAAGTCATACTTATAGGGCATCTTTGAAGCTGAGCTCTGAAAGACCACCTTCTGCCCCACCTCCTTGACCAATGCCTGGTTGTGCATATTAGGCGAAAGGCCGCCAAATTCCGCAGCCATCTGCGGTGCGCTCTGAAGGCCCATAGCGATCTCGTCATCCACGGTCAGGGCCACATGCTGGGTTTCGCCGGTGACTTCGTTGACCTGTGTATTGGAAAAATATCTGAATAAGGTAAAGATCAGGATGATGGCGCCTATGATAAGTGTTCCCTTGTTGATTCTCATTTTTTGTGCCGTATTTAATTGCAATTTAGATAAAATAATTGTCTTGAAATAATTCTTTCTATTCCTTTTATGCTGAAATGCTTATCTATGTAATTTATTTACCATATATTTGCGGTCACGACCTTATTACAATGACCGGCAGGTAAGGTCAGCCCTTTATTTCCCAGGTCAGCTTTTCTATTTTTACCAGCAATTTTACGCCATTATCAATGAAGCATCTGTTAACTCTGTTATTTCTGACGATCACCTACTTCTTCAGCCATGCGCAATATGGGTATCTGGACAGCAGCTATGCCAATAATGGCAAGCAAAATTATCCCGACTTCAACCCCTATCTCTACTACGATAAAGGCCTGACAGTCATCGACCGCAATGAAAACAGCTTTATGCTCATCGGCGATATACTGAAGGCCAACAATGACGGAGTCTGGCTGCCTATCCTGCATTTTACCGGTGATCTCGCTACAGGAGAAAAGCTGGCCTTACTCAGCAGCAGTCCGGCGACATATAACCTGAAGTGTGCCGTTGTCTTCGGGGGAGAGAGATCCGACAAGTTTCTGATCGGAGGCAGTAAGAACGGCGATGCCTTTATCAAAAAATTTGATGGAGACGGCAATATCGATCTGGCCTTTGGCTATTTCGGAGAGGTTATAGAAGACTTCGGGGGAACGGATGTGGTCAGGAGCATGGAGCGGTTATCCAACGGACATTATTATGTCGTGATCAGAAGCCAGAATACATTGATCATCAGGAAGCTAAAATCCGACGGCAGCTGGGATCTCGTATTTGGCGACAACGGGCAGGTGGAGTTTCCCGTGAACAGCGAATATAAGATCGTCACCGCAGTCAATGCCGATGATGACCTCTTTATTACGACCGGCATCGACCAGATCGCCAAAGTAAGCAAATCAGGGCATGCCGACGTAGCGTACAGCACAACCGCTAATCTATACCTCGACCTCACGATCACGCACCTCCTGCCTCTGGAAGACGGAAGCTTGCTGGTTTCCGGCAATGAGCTTATCTCACAGCAGTCTCTCATCATTCAGAAGCTGAGACCCGACGGAGAACAAGACAACAGCTTCGGCGAAAATAGCAAGACTGTGGTCAACTATAACGGCAAATTCAACGCTATCAGCGATGTCCACCTGTTTGGCAGCAGACTCTATGTGTTCGGGGATATCAACCAGGATTTTTTTCTCGCTCAGCTGAGCGACTCCGGCAAGATCATTACAAGCTTCGGAAATAACGGGAAGCTGATCGTAGAGTTTGGCGCCAGCCTTGCCTATGGGCTGAAGCTGCGGCTCAGCAGCAACGGCAAGGCGCTGATGCTGGGTATGCGACAGGACTGGCTGGGTATAGCAAGGGCCATAATTTCCAAAAGTCCGGTCGTATCGGCGTATGCAAGTGTGGCATCCGTATGTCGCGGGACACAGTTCCAACTATTCGGTGAAGGTGCCGCTACTTATCAGTGGACAGGCAGCAACGGCTTTTCCAGCAACGAGCAAAACCCTTTGGTTACTATCCCGGAGTCATTCGGAGGCAGCCAGGTATTGTTTACCATGACAGGGTATAATGCCGATGGATTCAGCAGCCAGGCGCTGGCTGTGGTCGATCTGAAATCAAAGATCCAGGCTGATCATTCGGAGGTGCTGCCATGCTTTGGCACAACGACAGGGCATAGAGTGACCATCTATAAAAACGATTTTTTTGACCAGAAAACCATTGTTCAATATGATGCCAGCAAAGCCCGGGTAGTCAGCGAAGACGATTCGGAGATCACTTTTAGCTTCGATAAGACCAACAGCCCGCTACAGCTGACGCTCCATGACACAAGCGACAGATACTGTGATCTGCCGCTGACATTCGACTTTAAAACCCATGAAGAGATCCGCGCCAGGCTGGAAACGACAACGATCGACAGCACATGTATCTCGGTCATAACTCCTGATGATGAAAGTGTGGCGCTGGCCTATCTGTGGTCCAACGGCGCCACCACTAAGATCGCTTCGGAGCTGCCTGCTGGCCCTTTCCGGGTCACCGTGACCAATACTGTCACCGGCTGCACGGCAATGTTTGAAGATGAATGTATCCCTGAGACCAGCTCAACCACAGCTGTTTCAAAACAGGCTTCCTTCTATCCAAACCCGGTAGAAAACGAGCTGTTTATCACCGACGAAGCCGGATCGATAGAAAGGATCAGGATGTATAACAACACCGGGATGTTGATATCATCGGATCATAAGAGATACGCTGACCGCATCCGGGTATCCTGTGGCCAGCTACCTCCCGGCCTTTATCACGTGATATGCACCGGCAGGTGGGGCGACGTCAGAAGCATATCATTTATAAAGTTATAAGTGTAAAAAACGCTATCACTATGTCATAGCCATGTTTCATACACAGTATCTACCTTTGAAAGATTCTCCGCACCTTGTTCTCCTGAGCGGCTCATTATACGCATCCGGTCCAGCACTCTGAGGCAATTAGCGTATTTTTACGATAATTAAACGATTCACGTTAAAAACACTATGATATACCTGTCAGGCGGGGTTGATCCAAAAAATGGGAATCTCTAAAAAGACCGAGATTCCCAAACACACACTAAGTTAAGGGCTGTACCTTAAAACTTCACTTAGATCCCCAAAGGTAAGCTGCCTGCACACGGCATATTTCCGGACGGGCTATAAATAGAAACTAATTGCTATCCTTTCAGGTCAATTTAAATACTTATTTCTACCAGGACAGTTTCAGAATACCTCATTTATGCTATGTATAAAATAGATCAGCCGGCTGGATCATCACAATGGCAGCGCAATCTATTCGCAATACTCCTGCATCAGGCGTTTCCTTTCCCGGATCGAAGCTGATACAGCCGGATTTCCTGCAATCGCAGAATGATCATCATCCGGCCCGACCCTATGGACAGGGAGTACACCGGATATCATAAAAAAATAAGTACTGCCGGTTTTATCCGGCAATACTTATTGAATAAAAGTAGACGATATGTTTTTGATCAGTCCGTTATCATTTGAGCGTCGATAGAGCTCTACAACATCTTTGGAGACAAATGCAGATCACACAATTTAATATTTGGCCTGTCCGATATCCAGCCTCTCGAACTTTCCTTCAGGATCCTTATGGAACCTGAAATAAACTTTAAATGTTCCCCATCTTCCGGCTTTGAAATTACCATAGACGTCCTTGCCGTCATTTTCCACTTTATCAATGGAAAGAAACCGCTCCTCTCCCAATGCTCCCGTAAAAAAAGCCTTAAAGTCGATCTTATTGCCATCATCGGTCATCACCGGATCTTCAATAAAATAAGAATACCAGCTACTATCGCCGGTTTGCAAGGCTTCGATAGCGTCTTTTACCGTCTGATCCGTAAGTTTGGACAGGTCCATATTTTGTATTTTTTGATTTATCGACAGGCTATATTTGTTGAAGCTGCTACCCGCATGCGGTAAATGACAAAGAAAGAATATAGATCTATTTGCCATTGCATAGAAGTCGTACGTTTGTGCTTTATAATTATATCTTAACCGCCTGCTTGCAGAGCAAGATCGGGAAAGAAGCTGTAATTTTAAAAACTATTTTTAATTTTTATACGTGCCTGAGCTAAAATACAGCACAAAAAGCAAAAACCGGGATGCGGACTTTCTTTAAAGACGGCACCCGGCATGTTCCGATTAAAAAAACGCTATTTAATACAGGAATTGATTGATTTCATTAAGCAATTTTTACGTCAATCAATTACTGTTATCCTGGCATAGAAAACCTTGTCATCGCGGGTGACCCTCACCAGATAGATACCCGGCTTTATATCCCCTGTGCTGAGGTTCTGCCGGTCCGCTTCCATATCGCGCCATACCCGGATGATATTACCATTCCGGTCCAGCATCTCTGCTCTTTCTATATTGGTACCCTGTACAGCAGATACTATATTGAAGTATTCCTTCGCCGGGTTGGGATACACGATGATCTCTCCTGTCCCTTCTGTCGCATTGCACAGGGAAGTAACGCTGACCACCCTGGAATAGCTCTTCGATCCGTTCATGTCTTCCTGGCATATCCTGTAATAGATACGACCTGAAATACCCCATTCGTCGTCGGTAAACTCATAGCTGCTCCTGCCGCTGACCGTTCCTTTCCCGGCCAGCTGACCTACCTGCTCATACCGGATACCGTCAAGGCTTCTCTCTATCCTGAAAAGCCTGTTGTCCTGCTCGCTATAGGTGACCCAGTATATGGTACGGCTACAATCCGAAGCAGTGGCTCCCACCTGTCCGAAGACGACGGGCAGTACCAGGCAGTTGACCTCGTCCACCACGATGCTGTCCTTCACGGTACAACCGTTGTCACTGGTCACCGTCACCTTGTACTCTCCGGCGTTCACCCCCGTCGCTCCCGCTATCAGCACATCCTCCATGCTGCCGCTGTAACCGCCCGGGCCACTCCAGTTGTAGCTCAGGCCTCCGCCACACGCGCCTGCCGCCGCCGTAAGGTCTATCACCAGATCCGAGGCCGTACATACCGGCACCAGGTTGATGATACCCGGTAATGGCGGCTCCACGCTACCCACCTCATTCATATGATATCGCTCCGGCGCCGGATTGCCCTGTCCTATCTTAAACGACTGGCTCCAATCGCCACCTCCCATCCCCGGGTCCGTATCATTCGGGTCAGCACCGTTTGCATACAGCCGGATACCCGCTCCGCATGTCACCGTGCTCACTGGTATGCTGAACAACAGCAGCTCCGGCGTCGTAATCACCGAGTATCGCGTATTGCTCGTCGGCGCCGTAAAGTCATACAGGTCATAGCCCTCCATCGACTCCGGGTTGATCAGCACATTCGGCTGGTTCCACGCCTGGCCGTTGCCGCTCGTCAGGTTCTTCGGCTCATTCCCCACCTGTGTCCCCAGCACGCTTCCCGTCGGAACCACCAGCGTCAGGTGCGACGTCCTCACTACACGCTGCGCCGTCGTCGCCGCAGTCCCTACTATATTTACCAACGATACGTCATACATGCACGTTGCTGCATTGTACTCTATCTTATAGTCCACCTGCGTCACCTGCGCTCCCGTATTATGCATATACAGGAACAACAACGCCACCATGGCTCCTAGCCTGCCTATGTTTATTTGCATCTTTTTCATCTTTTCTTCTTAGTTTGGTATTTGTTCAATAAAGTTGTTATAGATCGTGATCAGCAACGTGTTGAGCGGGTAGAACACCAGCTGTCCCAGCAGCAGGTCATGATCGTCGTTTGGTGCCTCGTACTTCGATCTGCTGTTCATGTCATAGTCTCCCTGCAGGTAGCCGAAGGCGCCGTTGTAGTTTGACAGAAGATCCGTATTATCCGGGTAAAAGATCACTTCGCCCAGCAGGATATCCTGATCATCTGCCGGACTCTCGTACTTGATCTTATTGTCCGCATTGAAGTTGCCCGCCCACAATGCACGGTAGCCGCTGATCACGTTCTCATTTGCAGCCAGCCCCGTATAATCAAAGCCCGGCTTCGACGTACCGAAGTCATACAGGGACGTCGACAGGGATGTAAGGTCCAGTACGCCCGAGAGCGCCGCCACAGTCTGCGCCGTCGCCGTCATCGCCCCCAGGTGATTGCGGTGCCGTACCGCTACATAATATGCATCAGGCAATACTCCCGGAAACTTCAGGCAGCTTACCCCGTCCACATCCACCACGTCGCCGTCACGCTGCAGAAGGCCGCTGCGCGTCGCTACGACCTCCGTGCTGTCCGTCTTTGACCTCAGCTCCACATATACCCAGTCCACGATCGCATCCTCACCGCTCACGCCAAATACCGCTGCGCTATCCGTCACCGACTGGTAAGCCGCTCCGCTACCCGGCAGCTGCATGCTGTAATGCCCCGTCATATCCACATATGCCGACGGCGTCTGATACGGATCTTCCTTCGGTATATAGTTCTGTCCCGTAAACGGGCTGTGACGCAGGTCGTCACGCATCAGCGGCCGTCCGTCCGATGATACCTGGCCACCGTTGTTGATCAGCGAGCCCTCCAGATACACCCGGATCTGGAGGCACAGCTCTCCCGCAGAGGATTTTGTAAAATAAGCCATATTGGCCAATGGATCGGTGGCCAGGTCCGTATAGCAACGGCTGCGTTCGCTTGCATCGGCGATGCTTCCTCCTGTCGTCAGGCTTCCTGTCGCCGTTCCCGCACCGGCCGTATTGACCTGCCATGCGGTACTGCCTGCTTCATCACCGGTGTTATTGGGAGAGATACCATAGCGGGTTACATAGTGGCTGCCGGCAGTAAACTGGGAGCCATTGGTAGCGGTATTGTGCTGAAGATCAATGCAACTGTTACCCGCTGCCACGCCGGCATAGATGTTCCATGTCCTGTCCACGCCTTTGTCCGTATCGGTCTCTATGCTTCCGCTACCCGCATAATCCTGCACGCTGACATGGATGGTATTGTCTACGGTATTGTCCACCGATACCGGCGTATAATCCCCTTCGGCGATCCCTACCGGGAATACGAAGGGCCCGGTATATTCCTGGCGTACGACATGGCCGTCAATGCTGTTGCCGGTCACTATCATACGTTGCGGACGGTAACCCGCAAGCGTAGCCTCACTGTTCAATACGAAGTCATGGCCCTGTAGCATGACATCACCCTGGTCGACATCAAAAACAAAGCTATGTCCTATCTTCAATGCCGCAGCCAAAGCGCCCGGCGGGTTCAAAGTACCATATCCCGGATCCGCGATGTCATCCAGGAGGATATTGCCTGGATTGGCATGTACCAGCTCTACCCCGATGAAGTTGCCGTTGTTGCCATCGATCGTGGTCGGGCCGGGCATCATATCCGGGTAGAAAGGATTGGCCGACGGATCGGCAAAGACGATCCGTCCTGTACCGCTTATCTGGGCCGTGGGCGCTATCCATATGTTCTTACCATATACCATGAGTATGCCGTGGATCTCCCAGACGGCGGAGGGCCCGATATACAGATTCTCGGCGTATTCAAAGGTAGAGTCTGTGACCACACTATACCGGTAGCCGTTGTCTACCGTAACGGAGCCAGCCCCGTCCTGCGCTATAGCGGCACTTGCGTATACCATCGCTATAGAAAGAGCGAAGAGGAATTTTTTAATATTATTCGTCATTTTATCTTTTGCTTATCATAATTAAAAGTTGTTTTGGAGATGCGTATACCAGCCTGGAAACCGGATATTATCGCTTCTGACAGCCAGCTCTGCCGCTTGTTATCCTTATGTACACACAGGTGCAACCTCAGAGGCATAAGTAGGAAGCAAAACTTAGAACCGCCCATCGTCTGTTTGTTAGGTTAACTTATCCCAGACTGATCAGCACCCATATCGTACCGTCGCTTTGCAGCAGGTATTTGTTCCCGAAGTTGGGAAACGACATACCTATCCCCACGCCAGCTACCGGAACCGTGTCCTGGGTGTTTCCGTTCGACACTTCAAAGATCGAAGAGGTAGTAACCGGCTGGCTTCCGTTGTTGATGATGTAATACATTCTGCCTTTACAGGTCGTGGGGTCGGGCAGCGTAAGGGTAATGGCAGAAGAAGCCCGGCAAACGATGGTATAATCATCTCCTTTGACGGTATAGTCAGCCGTTACCGCCACCACATTCGCCGCCACAGATCCTGCTACCTGCAGGGTGCTGTTGGGCCTGGTGGTGTGTGTACCAATGGCGGTATTGCCGTTTTTTAATACTGTTACGGCATTGCTTCTCGTCGTTGCATCAGCACCATTACCTATTTGCAGCAAGGCATCTGCCGGTTGCCAGCTATTAACATTCGTGCTTGTAGTATCTGCGTTCCAACGGCCAAATACTGTTTCATTCTGTGATGCCGCTATACTCTGCTGTCCAAATGCCGTTGAATACCTTCCTTTGGCTTTTGTATACTCACCAAATGCCGTTGCACCCTGATCTGTAGCGGAAGTAGTCTTTCCAAATGCCAGGGCGCTGTTACCTGTAGCTATATTGTCGGTACCAAAAGAAGTAGCATTATTGCCCGAAGCAATATTTCTTTGCCCGAATGCTGTAGACCAGTAGCCTGTAGCCTGATTGGATGCCCCAAAGGCAGTAGCTTGCGGATTAGTAGCTTTGTTTTGTGTTCCCCAGGTTGTTGTACCAAAATTAGCAGAACGGTTGCCATAGCCCCATGACGTAGAAGCGATGCCGCTGGCTATGTTATATCTTAAAGAATCGTCCGTGCCGTGCGTAGGTTGTCCTCCCCATACCATTGAGTTGAGTCCCGAAGCAATATGGTGCCAGCCAAATGCGGTGGCATTCTGCCCGGAAGCCGTTACGAGATCTCCAACTGCCAGAGAATTAGCGCCTACGCTACCTCCTGACGCGTTACCTCCCCGAACAGAACCGCTCACATCGAGCATAGCACCGTTCACAACAGAGTCCTTCCCTATGGCTACACTGCCCGTTTGGTAGATATGCTCAGCATTATCTGTAGCCTTAGCAGTCGTACCCTGTACAAACCAGGGTTCTGTGTTCAGTGCAGATTGATCTACCGTTTTTAATATACCAGTAGCATCGGCTACCACTACCTTATCGGTAGATGTACCTGCCTGCAGACCTGCAATAGCCAATGTATTGGCAGCATCCGTTGTAATGGTAGTAGCTGTTATTAAGTTACCACCTAACCGGATGTTACCCGCGGCTTGTGTTAAGCCGTTGTCAGCTGTTACTGCCGCTGGTAAAATAGCAGAAACTTCTTTATTTTTCAATACTCCGTTTGCATCAACAACTACCAATCTGTCGTTTGGGTCAGTGCTGATATAGTTTGGTCTTTCGGCAATCTCTGCTGTTTTCCAGGCTGCCAAAGCGCCATATCCCAAAGCGCCGATACGTATGCTTCCCAAAATCAGATCTAAACGCTCTGTAGGGTTTCTATAGAAAGCATCGTGATTAGGGTCGGCACCAAAAGCCCATCTTCCCCTTTGGTCCATAACTGCACGGTAAATATTACCTGCCGTTGTCGTAAGCGACTTACCGCCATCATCCTGAGATGCTCCCGAAGTACCAAACCAGATCTCTCCGCCATAAGCGTTCTCTTTACCTGTTCTTAAAACAATGCCTGCACGTTGTTGGGTAATCAGGCTTCCTCCGCCATAAGTTCCGCTTGATGTAGAGGTGTGCCCTTCGAAAGCTGTAATAGAGGTTCCGTTTGGCCTTGCCGTCCTGGCGCCAATTGTTCCGTTTGAAATGATATTACGGTGTACAATCGCCTGAGCATTTGAGGTGGTTGCTAAGCTATAATTGACATCCAGATCTTCATTTGCCTGAAAGGTCACTTTATCATCAAGCTGTTTACCTGCAATTACCAGATCACTTGGGTTATAGCCAAACCCTATCCTGCCCCCGGGAGTTACAATAATATCATCCAATACCTGTGTAGCTGTCGGCGTACCTGTCGCTGCATTATTCTTTGCCGCATCTACCTGAAAGGTACCAATACCGTTTTGGGTACCGATAGCCACATTGCCCTGCTGATAAATATTCTCGGTATTCAATGTAGCTTCATTGGTGCTTAGCCTTACAAACCAGGGTTCGGGTCCGCCGGCGTCATTACCAATTTTTACCCACCTGGTACCGTCATTATAATAATAGCCCGGGGTTACATCGTGGACTGTAGCGGTGTTGTACACAGCCATACCTGCTATATGTGCTGTAAGTGGTGTTGTCAATAAAGTGCTATCCAGTTGTACACGTGGCAGCAATAGCCCTTTATTACCGCTTTCCAGCTCCAGGATGGCATTTACATCTGGCAAAGCCGGGCTGGTAATAGTGCCATCTTTGATTTTTGTCTGCGCATCGACCGCCTGTGCTGTAAAGAGCGTTAGCAGTCCTGCCAGCAGTAATTTGTTTTTTAATTTTATGTTCATCTTGCTTTAGATTTCTATGTTTACTCTACACGTCCAAAAGCTTATGCCTTGGCTCAAGTATGTTATTTGATCAATAAACTATTTTCAGGGTGCCGTCTGAAGTCCTGTAAAGTCCGCCGACAGGCAAACCTGCCGCTGTTGCAGCGGCATTGTCAGCATATACATTACACCCCGCAATAATGGCAGGTGTAAGGTCTGATGCCTGCTTTACCACGTGAAGCTGTGCAGTGGGTGCATTGATACCTATACCTACACGGCCCTGAAAAAAGTTTTTGGTATTGGCTCCCTGGGAATATAGATTATAGGCAGTGGCAGGATCGTCTCCTGCAAAACAGAAAGCATCTATGAAAATGCCATAAGCATTGGCCGGCGTGGCATTAGCTGCTCCTACATCAATATGAAGCCCGTAAAGATCAGTAAATACATTATTGGCAGTAGTTCCGGGTAAATGGAGCTGTGAGCGTAATCCCGCTCCATAGGTAATGTTCCTTGTACCGTTGCCACTGGTATAAACCGCTCCATCAGCGCCAATGGCTTCAAATGAATTAACCGTACCCTCACCCTGAAGCGTAACACGAAGCTGGGCTCCCTTGATATCGCCTGTAATGGTAAGTGTCCTTCCCGTATTGGCCTGGGCATAAAGAATGGTATTGTAAGCCCTTAACCAATTACCTGTTACGTCGCTGGCAGAAGCTGTGATCGTAGGCCAGGCTACATAAGTGTATAATTGGTTAAAGTTCCTGTTTGAATAATTTACAGTATTATTGATCCCATAAATATTATTGGTTGTGGAATTAGGCACTGCTGCGGTAAGAGTAGAATATAATCCGCTGGTCAGACCTGTATTTGTTGCGGAATTATCGATCAAAGAGCTATAAAGCCCATATTTTGCACCATTTTTATTGCTGTAAAACTGGCTAAAGATACCGGATGAAATTCCTGTTCCTCCTGTAGTGATATTATCAAAAACCTGGAGTTTAGCGATTGGAAAACTCCCGGGATCGACTCCTATTCCCACATTTCCCAGCTGGTAAATGTCTTGTGTATTGTTATCTGCAGGATCGAAGGTTCCGCAGACATTCCAGGGCTCTTTATAATCCTGTGTGGTGCGTACCCACTTTGTACCGTCGTTGTAGTAATAGCCGGGGCTTACATCGGCAGCGGTAGCGGTATTATACACTGTCATCCCTGCTGTATGCGCTGTAAGCGGATGGGCAAGCCCTGTACTGTCCAGCTCTATACGCGGCAATAAGAGGCCTTTGTTGTTGCTTTCCAGTTCCAGGATGGCATTGGTATCAGGTAATGAAGAGCCGTTTATTGTGCCGTCTTTGATCTTGGTCTGTGCATTGGCGGTAAGCGTTGCTGAAAGGACGAATGCCAATGCGCAAAGTTGTTTTTTCATCTTATTTGAGATCTGTTTGGAATTAATAACTAAGGATAGAATCTCACTAATTTTGTTGAATTTTTCATTGAAAATCAATTACTTGCTATTCTTAAATATCCGATATCTTACTCAGCTACTAATTCCTTTTATTTGTTTAAAATGTGGAACTTTTCAGTGCAGAGCTCACTTGTCTATTACAAGCTTATGTGATGATACATGACCGTCCACCGATATGATGCTGATGTGATAAGTACCTGTGCCGAAAGCACTCAATGCAATGCTCATCACAGTATCTTCGGCTTTGGCCTGGTACATTAATCTGCCCACTACATCATATATTCTGATATTTTCATCACCCAGCAAACCTTCGATGGTGACATTATCCTTTGCAGGGCTCGGGTAGATGCCGATCTCACTATTTTTACCAAAGCTCACCATACGCACGGCACTGTATTCATACTTCCCATTGAGATCGACCTGCTTCAGGCGATAATAGCTCTTACTACCTGCAGGTGAGTCGTCGGTCAGATTGTAATCTGATCTTATGCTGCTATTGCCGTCTTTGGATCGGCTGGCTACAAAGCCGATCTTTGTCCAGCTTCTCCCGTCTGTGCTGCGTTCAATGTCAAAACCTTTATTGTTCTGCTCACTTGCGGTAGCCCAAACAAGCTCTGCCGTATTGCCTTTTTTGTAAGCATCAAAGCTGATGAGCCTGACAGGCAATGGCAAAGCCCAGTTTAGCGTATAAGTAGCGGGAGTAGGATCTTGCACGCCGGCTGCATCCACATAGGCATATTCAAAGCTGGTGGATGTATATCCTGCACCGGTCAATTTTATGCTGAATCTTGACGGGTCTTCAAATAAGGTAGTGTTTAAATCGGCAGCAGTTACCTGTACACCGTCGTACCAAAGCTCTACGCCATTGGTAGGAAGCGAGGTAATCACCACGCCCTGCGGATCCCTGTTGGTGCCGGTATTTCCTGTATAAGTTCCGTCACCGCTTGTGCCGTCCGCGTCGGTACCGGACATCAACGGCGGATTACCGCCCAGGCCGTCCAGCTGATGTGTGCTGCCGCCTGCGGGTTGCGTAGGGAAAGTATAGATTTTATCATCGGAGTTTGGAGCCTGCTCTATCGAGAAGTTGATATTGTCCACGTCATCCTCTGCTACCACAAAAGGCGCAGAGATGCCGTCATTGCCCGAGTTCCCACTGTCGGGCAAGCCGTTATACCCGCCCGTTCTTTCCCAGCCCGTCGGTACGGCAGGTACAGGAGCAGCAATACCCTGCACGGCATTGGTCAGGCTCAGCACTGTGGTGTAAGTACCTTCAAATACATCGGGGATGGTGTATGTGCCATCTGTATTGACAGGAACTGATACCACGACTTTACCATCAGCATCTACAAGGCTGATGTACATGCCATCCGGTACCATGTTGGCCGTGCCGGAGCTGTTGTTTACATTACCCCCGTCCGGATCGTGAAATACATTACCGGTTACGGTTACCGGCTTTTGCATGGATACGCCGAAGATAAAGCGCTCGCCGCTAACAGCGTCAATTCTTGAATACTGCGGGTTGGCCCCGGTTCCGCCATCTCCTCTCAGATACAACCTGAAGCTGAGGCTGGTGATATTGGTGCCATATATCACTACACTGCCCCCGGCACCATAGCCTGTAACATTATAGTCATTAGGAGGCAGAATAGAGACATCACTCACATAGGAATTGCCGGTAACACTTGCGCTCAAAATCGGCGCTGAATTGTATATGGTACTGCCATTTAACGAAAAATAGGAGCTCCCGCTCAGGATGCTCATGCTATGTCCCGGCGTAAGCAGCTCTACATCTGCCGCCCAACCGAGGTATCCCGCACCTCCGTAGCCTGTATTGTTAAACCCGCCACCGAGGCCGGATAGCTGGATGACAGGATTGGAAACCGGTGTGCTGAAAGTAAGCGTAATATCCGCAAAATGTGTAATGGCATTTTTTGCTACTTTATTGTGCTCATAGGGAGCCACAGGCGAAGGATAAGGGAATATAGTATCTATCAACGCATCTGTAGAAAGAAATATAGTGGCACCTTTGTCGCTGCTTACCGTTACCCCTGTGCCCGGTGTGCAGCTGCTGCAAGCTGTAAAGTGGCTATTGGAAGGAGCTCCGGTGCCGTTCAGGTTGTCAGTGATAATCCTGGGTACTATCGGAGCATTTGTCCCAACTCCTGGTTGTATTGTTCCTCCAAAGAGCACTCCCTGGTCAGCGGGCAGGCCTTCAAGGGTACCTAAGCCAAACTGCTGGTTGCTCAGTGAAAAGGTCACAGTGATGGGCGTTGCTGTAACACCATCGTAGAAGGTAAATATCTGGTTGCCATAAGCAGGGCCGGTACCGGCAGGGCCTGCACCTAATTTTAAGGCAGATTGGGCATTGGCGGCAAATGTTGCAGCAAGCCCCAAGATCAAAAGTAAATACTTTCTCATTTTGTATTAGTTTAATTAATTATGGACCTTTCCGGCATTTCAAGTGCCGGAAAGGTTGTACTGTCCGCTATTTACTAACTATCACTTTGTGTGATGATACATTGTACCCGTCCGCAGCGATGATGCTGATGTGATACACGCCCTGGTTCAGCTCATCTAATGAAACTGTTGTGGCAGAACCGGCATTTTTCAGCTCTTTCAGCTTTCTTCCTGTCATATCATAAATGCTGATGGCCTCGCCACCTGACAAGCCTCTGATAGAGATATTATCTCTTGCAGGGTTCGGGTAGATGCTGATCACGTTATCTCCTTTACCAAAGCTTACCATACGCACAGCACTGTACTCGTACTTACCGTTGAGGTCGATTTGCTTCAGGCGATAATAATTAGGACCGCCTGCAGGTGTGTTGTCGGTCAGATCATAGTCTAACCTTACGCTGCTGTTGCCGTTTTGGCCTTTGCTGTTTACAAAGCCTATCGCAGTCCAGGTACGGCCGTCAGTGCTGTGCTCTATATCAAAACCCTTATTGTTCTGCTCACTTGCGGTAGCCCAGACAAGCTCTGCTGTATTGCCTTTTTTATTAGCATCAAAGCTGAGCAGATGTATGGGCAATGGCTCATCGGCAAGAATGCAGTTTGCGCCGTCTATATTGCTGGAGCTAATAGAATTTGTGGACAGCCTTGTCGCGGTAGCAGTGGTCGTATCGATACTGTACAAGTGTCCGTGTGTGTTGCCGAATACAAAAAAGTTTCCGAACAGATCAATGAAGATAGCGCCAAAGCTGACGTTGCCCTGGAAGCCGTCACCGCCGATCTGCCCGGTATGCTCTGTGAGCTGGCCGGATACGGGATTGTAGCTGACCAGGCGATACGGCCTGTAAGAGGTACTGTTGGTTACGGTATATAATTGCCCGTCTGCGGGATTGATGCACCAGTCGGAGAATAATCTGCGGTTAGCGTGATTAGGCGGCAGAGGGTAGATCTGTGTCCCATTCGGTGAGCGGGTGTCCGGATCATAAGGCACTACTCCACCGGTGGCTGCGGGATCAACCAGTTGCCCGTAAGTCGCTGGCCGGGCAGGGTCGGTATCTATAATATAGAACCGTGCTGCCTGCTGCCCGTTATACAAATAATAGTAGCCGTTTACGTCGATAGCGCCCACATTGTAATCGGCGCCACCTACAGGTAAGCCGGGAATGGTAATGGGTGTCTTGCTGCCATCTGCGCCGATGATAACTACTGACTGCGCCGTCTGGTCAAATGCCCACAGCAGCCCTGTGGTAGAAAACGCCAGCGCATTGATGTTTCCCGTATAAAAAAGCGGGGTCTGGCTGCCGCTTACCGAGTATTCGTACAGGGTATTGCCGTTTTGGAGGTAGAGCGTGTTTTCACAGGGGAAAGGGAGCGTCTGCGCAATCGCTCCAAATTCCGAAGTATTTCCATTGGCATCAATGGTGATGCCTGTTATTTTATCACCGGGAGAAAAAGATGCGCCCGGAACCAGGGTAAACGTAGCATTGGTAAAGGTGCCGCCTGTAATCGTAATGCTGCCCAGATACTGGATGCCCTCTCCGTGGGCTACGCTTCGGGAGCAGCTGCCAGCAGAGATAGCCCCGTCCTGGTCGCCATCGTCGGCCTGCCTGTATACCTGCACGGTAAGTGTACCGTCGATAGTAGTGCCTGCCATGCCTTCCACACCGCCGCAGGCGCCTGCATACCCGCTTACCGTCATAGTGCTGCCGGATATGCCGTATGCAGTAAACACCGGGTAATCCAATAAAATATTTGGACTCGACGCAGTGGTCACACCGTCATTTGCCGTTACACCATCATTTGAAAGGTCAATAGCGTTTTGCTTATTATTAAAAAAGATATTGCGGGATATCCGGTTGCGGGTCGCATTACCTGTTATCCTTAACCCGTCGCCGGAAGGGTTGGCTATATTGACCGACTTCCCGTTATTGGCGATAATATTGGCTTCAGCAGCATCATTCGTTCCATCATCATTAGAGCCGATGCGGTTGCTACCTGAGGCATCAATATGCACGCCAGGAAAATCATTACCAACAGCAGTGGTGCCATCTGCACCCACACCGATATAATTGCCCGCTACCACATTAGCGGTCGAGCCATTTCTGATATAGACTCCTCTGGCATCAATATTGCCGGATATTATATTGCGTTCGTAAACATCATTGGTGCCGTTTGAATTGGTTCCAACCAATACATTGCCGGCAACAGTGATATCCACCCCAACAGCAAACAGCACTGCGGCCGGATGGGCAATATTTGCCTGCCCATTGCCCAGTGCAGTATTTCCGGTAGCATTCACGCCAATATAGTTGCCGGATATCCTGTTGCCCGTTCCCATATTGTTGTACACCTGCACGCCTAAGCCATAATTACCCGAAATCACATTTCTTACCGCCGCGGCGTTGGCTGCCGTGTGCCTGGTATCGTCAAAGCCTATCACAACATTTGAGATATCGCCGGAAGTGCCGAGAACCAAAATACCGATATAGGGTAGGCTTGAAGTGCTGGCAGTCCCGTTAGGCACTGCTACCATACCTGTTTTATCCGTGCCGATATAGTTGCCGGCAATGCTCACATTGGATGCGGCTTTATAAAGTTCTATACCATTACCGGTATTGCCCGAGATGATGTTCCGTTCCTGCGCATCGGAAGTACCATTGCCATTGCTGCCAATCAGCAGGTTGGATCCCCCGACGTTATTTATCCCGGATCCGCCATAGGGCGCATCTCCCTCATTTATGCCATTGGGCGCTGCGGTAATACCATCGGCGGCAAGGCCGATATAATTACCGGATATTCTGATGTTCGACCAGGTATAGGTTCCGTTAGCAGTGCCTAATTGTATGCCGTCACCGCCACCAACAGCATCGGCAGCGTTTGAAATGACGTTCCCTTCGTTGGCATCATTGGCGCCATCGCCATTGGTACCGATGGTAATGTTGGTAAAAGAGCCTGAATCAGCATCGTAATTTCCCAGCAAAATACCGTCATCCTTGTTGAATTCAGCGGATGAGGAAGGGCTGCTGCCATTAGCAAGCACACCTATATAATTGCCCCATATATGAACATTGGAAAGGCCCTGCTGCAATTGTATGGCTTCCGTACTGCTGCCCGTATTATAAATGGAAAGACCGCTGATGGAAGAGCCACCTGCCCCGGACGTAAAACGAAAAAGGCCGTCACCTGCAGTTCTTCCCGAAGGAGTAGTTGTGGTATTACCGCCATTTACCTGGATGTTGATCGTTCTGCTGCCTATGGGCCCTGCTGCTGCTTCCGGCTGGGTGTACCCCTGAATATGGACCGGATCGGTGATAAGAGGAAGTAGTTGGGTCAATGTAATGGTCTGCACACCACCTCCGGGAATATTAAATACGATATTGTCTGTACCCGGATTTGTATTAGCATCTAATATTGCCTGCCTTAACGAGCCGGCACCCGAATTATTGGTGCTGGTAACGGTATAGGTGTTTGCATTTACATTTATTGCTGCAAGCAATGCAATAGCAAACAGTAATTTTATTTTGTATTTGACTTTATACATATTATTATATCTTTTTGAGCTTATTTAATTGTCCGATAAATTGTCTTTTTAAAATGGATCAGTTTTCTGATAATTTAAAATTTTAATGTCTTCACCTCCCTGTCAACCTGTGGTGTAAATACCTTCTCCTGCAGGGTCCGGACAGATGTCGGTTTCATTATTTCCTTTACTAAAACTTATCATTCTTACCGGGCAGTAATTATAATTTACTGTCAAGATCTGTTTCCGTTTCAAACGATAATAGTTCTGGCCACTTGCCGGTAAAATGAAATCCTGTCTTGTGCTGCTGTTGCCGTCTATGCTGCGTTCTATGTCAAAATCTTTATTATTTTGTTTGCTTGCAATAACCCGGGCAGGGTATGATCTTCATTATATGTATTATTCGACCGTAGCAGTAAATAAGCTTTTTTTATTACCATAGACATAAAATAACCGCCGCCACCTCCAAGCAGAAATGCATTAAACATAATGTTGTATATTTAAATTAGTAATTCATTCGGATCGACCGTTCTAATTCTTCGATATTTACCCTGCAGAAATACACTACAAAAAATATTTTACACGTCTAATGTGACGCAAAATTCGCTGAAAAGATTTTTCAGCAATTCCAACATGCCATTAAATGATATTTTATTGCTATCCAAATAGCAATAATTGAAAATTAATTGTATCTTAAAACGGGTGAATTAAAAAAATAAGCCCTTATTTAAACAAAGATCAAATATCCACATGAAAATATACTGAAAAATAATATTATAATTACAATATTTAATAGCAATTAATTACTATAAATTTACTTTGATCATTTGGATATCAGTGCTGAAAATATACCAAACTGCATAAAAAGATTCCTCTAACTCTCTGACAACAAACAAAATAATAAAAAGCCAGCCTCAAACGAAAACCGGATCGACATGGAATAATATAAATACGTTGTAAAAAAATTATTGAAACATATGATATAAATTTGCATCAGACAAATACAGCTTTCTGATCTAGGATAAAGATGTGATCCTCTACAGGCAGAAATAACACTCTCCCCGAAAGATCCCGATAACAGATCCTGTAAGCAGGAATAGCGGGTTGATACCTTTTAGACCGGAAGAATTTACAAGAATATCAAAAACATAATATTTATGGATACTTTCGCATTGGAATCTTCTGTAGTCATATACGATGATCATGAGCTGTTTGCCGACTCATTTGCCATTTTCCTGGAACGCCTCGGCATATTCCGTTCCGTCCTGATCGCTCATGATGAGAAAGAAGTGATCAGCCTGCTTATCTCCCAAAGCCGCCTCGGAAGAACGTATTTTTTTCTCGACTACTATGTCCGGAATGAAAACTCTATTTTTTTGCTGAAAGATGCCGGGCGCATCAGTAAGAAGATCAAAACGATCATTGTAAGCGGCTTCATCAAGCCCTCGCTGATCGACTATATCATCACCCAGAAACCATGGGCAATAATCAATAAATCATCCGGGAGCAATGTAATAATAGATTGTCTCAACGCCATAGAAAACAATGAGCTCTATCTGTGCCCGGTCATGCAGGAATACGTGGAATACAACAAAAGCCAGAAATCCAGGCAAGTTCCGTTCACGTCGAGGGAGCTACATATCCTGCAGTATTTTGCAGAGGGGATGTCTATATCGGAAACCGCCCTGAAGCTCAATCTCAGCAAGTGGACCATCGTCAATCATCGCAGCAATATGATGCGCAAATCCGGTACTAAATCCATAGTGGACCTGCTTTCCTATGCGAGAAATATGGGACTGATATAATACATGCAGCAACCTGACAGGTCTATATGAGATCAACCAAAAATATAATTCTGCTCCCGGTATTTATCTTTTCCGCTTATTTCATGACCGGGCAAAGCCCGAAAGAGCGAACAATACAACAGCTAAGATCGCTTTCCGGTGCATACATGAAAGAAACCATCCACGATACGGCCTATCTGGAAAAGACATACCGGATATTGGAAAAAGCGCTGTCGGAAGGCATTTATTTCAGCAGCAAGGAAATGATCGATAACCTGTCCCTGTTCAGGATCATAGTTTGGGAAAGCAAAAAGCCGGATAGATACAAGCGTATCTATTACGACCTCTTGTGTAGCTATGCACAGATGTCCAACCGGAGTGGCGAGACACTCTACTATGCCAAAAAGATAGAAGAGCTTGAGGTCAAAAATAGCGGTCGTCCTTCGCTGACGGCGCTGACAATAAAAAGTAATTTCTATGCCAAACACAGGTCTGATGAGGAAGTAAAGAACCTGTATATACAGAACAGGAGCTACCTCACCGGATTGGCCAGCCTGGCAAAGCAGGACATACTCACGGAAGAAGAAATGATGCAAACCTATATTTTCCTCGAAAAAGTATGTGAATCCCTGTACAAGCTCAAAGACACCGGCACAATTACCCAAATATATAACCTGGGGCTGGCCCTGGAGCAACCGTTCAAAGACAGGTTGAAAGCCACTGAACAAGCCATTTCGTATATCGATATGTACCAGATCAAAACCCTCTATACCAAAAGTCGCCTGGAAGATCACACACAAACCAAACCCGAAGTGTTCAAAAAGCTGAACGAACTCAGACATTCCGGAAAAACTCCTGAATTCATGGAGAATTACCTGACAAAGATCTTCTATGAGTGGAATATATTGTTCTTCCAGCAAATCAAAAAAACAGACAGTACCGGTTATTATCTTTCTCAGTACAAACAAAACGGAATACCCGATGAGGATTTTGAATCAAGGTATTTTTACAAATATAACCTTGCAAAAAACCTGTTCAACAGCGGTAAATACAAAAAAAGCGCCCTGACCTTCCAAGATGCGGTATCGATCATAGACGAATCCAAGACCACTGCGGTCAAAGAGATAGACGGAATATTATACGCACAGGCAGAGGCCGAAGACGGAAAGCTAAACCTGGAGATCGCCAATCGCCTGATACAGAAAAGAAATAATATAATCCGGTATATCTCTATTTCATTCTCCATTATATCCGGGGGCGTGTTTCTTTATTTCTACCTGGCAAGAAAGGATATGAACAGGCGGATCATGGCATTGAACAATATAGCCAACCTGCAGATCGCCTTGCTGGAAGAGACGAAGCATACCATCGTCAAAAATGAGCAGGACCGTCTGGGCAGGGATCTTCACGACAACATGTGCCCGGCATTGGCCATAGCGCTTCACCACATAAGCTTTATCCAGAAAGATACAATAGACCAGAATATCCAACCCAGCCTGATGACCCTCAAGTACCTGGTGCAGGAATTGTACCAAACCATGCGAGACAAGAGCCATGAGCTCTATTTTTCACTTGAAACAATGGATGATATCAATTTTGAAGAAAGGGTCAGGACACTTATTAACATCGCAATGCCCGACAAACATTATAACAAGGAGATCCATATTGCCGAAGGTACAATACAGTATATCAATCATAGAATGAGAATAGAGATCGTACGTATCATCCAGGAGGCAATAGTAAATATAATAAAGCACGCTTCCGCCAAGAGCGTATCCATATTGCTGTACGAAGCGGATAAGCGGCTCATACTTACTATTGCTGACGACGGCAAAGGCCTGGGCTTCACCAGGTCATTTCACACAAACAAAGGGGTCGGGCTAAGCTCTATCAGGCAGAGGGTCAATGATATGAACGGCATGATGACCCTCAACTCCGGCACCACCAGTACCGAAATCGATGTTATCATCCCCCTGCAGCCGAATGCTTAATATCATTGCCAGTCGCCCTGCCATCTGTCATACACAACAATGAGTGCATATCTGCCATCTTTCTTGGTGCCTGAATACTATTTAAAACGTCTTTCGCTTCGGAGAAAACCATATCCTTGTGGGCCTGAACAAAGAGACTTCCGTCACTCCATCCCGGTCATGATATCCAGGGGTTAGCTATCTTAATATTTGTGATTTAATTATTCATATACTAAGATTGTAAAAACAATTCTGCAGGGAGGTCAAAATATTCTTTAAGGCGTTTTGCCATTTTCAAGGTCAACTCTCTACGGGCCGGAAAGGACAGAGGAAACATAACTTTTGCTACCGATAACGGGCTCAAGGTCTTTGTTTTTTAAACCTTGTTCTTCCATTTTTATCTTTATAGCATCCAATACATCTAATTTCGGTATCTGATAGTGTTTGTCTTCATAATCCTTTATGATTAACAATAAGACACCCAATTCATCGTCTTCGGGGGTATCCGGTTCAGCATGGAATATTTCTATTGCCCGCTTTATGGCTATGTTATATTCTTCTTCTGTTTTAATCACTTTCCACTTCATCATAAGAGATTATAGGTCTAAATTATATTGTATGGTTTTTACGTCTATTTTATCATATTCTTTATGTGTTCCAAACCAAATGGTATAACAGGCTTTTCGTTTAAAATTGAAAGATACTACCAACCTATAATCGTTTCCTTTAATATTCGGCAACTACACGGCCTTAGCTAAAAAAACTATTTTTTGCGGGAAGAAGCTAACAACCACCGGCATCACGCTCTTTCCAGGACAACGGCATAACCCTGGCCTACGCCGACACACATCGTCACAAGCGCATACCGCTTCCCGGTCCGCCGAAGCTGCAGCGCTGCCGTATGCAGAATACGGCTTCCCGTCATGCCCAGCGGGTGCCCCAGCGCTATCGCTCCGCCCTGGGGGTTGATCCTGTCGTCGGCCTGGTCGACACCAAGCGCATCCAGGCAGGCCAGGACCTGTGCGGCAAACGCTTCGTTGACCTCTATGATATCCATGTCGCCGAGGGTCAGTCCTGCTTTTTCCAGCGCCAGACGGCTGGCAGGCACCGGGCCTATACCCATGATACCAGGCTCGACGCCACACACTGCCGACGAAACGATCCGCGCAAGCGGATTGAGATTCCGGCTGATCATAGCCGATTCGGAAGCGATCAGAAGCGCTATGGCTCCGTCATTGAGACCGGAGCTGTTGCCGGCCGTTACACTGCCATCCTTCCTGAATGCGGGTCGCAGCCCGGAGAGTATCTCCAGGCTCGTATCAGGCCGCGGGAACTCATCCTGCTCCACCCTGTATGTCTCTTTTTTATTTTTAACGACATCGACCGGGACTATTTCTTCGTTGAATAAGCCCGCATCGAGCGCATTTTTGGCTTTTACCTGTGAATTATAGGCAAAGACATCCTGCCGCTCACGGCTGATGTGGTATTTATCCGCAAGATTTTCTGCCGTCTCGCCCATCGCCTCGGTCCCGTATAGGGTGTCGAGGGCAGGATTGATAAACCGCCAGCCGAAGCTCGAGTCATACATCCTCGCGTCGCGCCCGTAAGGCGTGGCGGTCTTGCTGATAACCCAGGGTCCGCGCGTCATATGCTCCACACCACCGGAGATAAACAAATCTCCATCACCCGCCTGTATGGCACGATGCGCATGGATCACGGCCGACATGCCGGAAGCGCAGAGCCTGTTGACCGTCTCGCCGGGCACGGATACGGGCATACCCGCCATCAGAGCGCTCATGCGTGCTACATTGCGGTTGTCCTCGCCCGCCTGGTTGGCGCAGCCGATGATGACATCCGCTATCAGCGAACGGTCGAGATCCGGGAACCTGTCGAGCAGGGACCTAATCACATGGGTCAGCAGGTCATCGGTCCGTACCGGAGCAAGCGCACCGCCGAAGCTCCCTATCGGAGTTCTCACACCGTCGATGATGTAGGTATTTTTGATCATGAGCAGATTTTTGATTTATTGATAGTATGCCCTGGATGTTATCTTCTTATCGAGGACCGACGAGGAAACGCCCATTTTTTTGGCCAGGGTCCAGTATTCAACCGCTTTGGCCTGATTCTTGATCATAAAGTAGATATCACCGGCCTGTTCGGCTATGGACGGGTATTTCAGACCGTCATTCCTGATCGAGGTCTCCATCCATTTAAGAGCCGAATTATAGTTTTTTTCCTTAAAATCAATGAGGCTGGCCGTGGCTGCGCTGAAAGGATCGTTTGAGTCCCGCACCGTGGCGGCTTCGATCTTGGTGCGCGCCATGTCGAGCCTGACGCCAAACTCGGCCAGCATGCCCGCCATCTGTGACATGGCCGTTATGTTGCCCTTGCTCATCTGATCGGCCTTTGTAAAATATTTGTCGGCATTATCCCTTTGATTGAGCGCCGAGCAGGCGATGGCCGACATGGTAGCGATTAGAGCCGACTGGGGATGATTGTCAGAGGCCATCAGCCCAGCCGTGGAGAGTGTCGAAAGCGCCTCCTCCGCCTGCCCGGTCTTGAGCTGACCATATGCCAGGCTGATATAATTATTGAGCTGGTTGGGATACAGATCCAATGCTTCATTGGCAAATGCGGTCAGCTCCTCATAGCGCTTGAGGTAGGTCAGGATCAGCATTTTCTGCTCATAGACCGCATATACCTTTTTAGTAAGCTTCAGGGCCTCATCATAGGATGACAATGCCGCCTGATAATCGCCGATGTGGAGGCGTATATCGCCTGCCAGCGCCCAGGCCTTGGCCTCTCCCGGGTGAGTCCTGACAAAGGCAGCTGCTATCTCTCCCAACGGTCCCGCCAGGCTCGTATCCTGGTCCTGGATGTACTTATTGACAAAGCCGAGGACCTCACTGATCTTCTGGTCGATCGGCACCTGGTCGTTCTCGATAAATGCCATGATAGAGCTCAGCTTCTTGCCCTCCGTCGTGCCCTGCGGCTGATCTTCAGCCAGGGCCATGTTGGCGCGCGCATTGGTCGGGTCGATCGCCAGGATCTCCCTGTACAGCACAGCGGCCTCATCCTTCTTCCCCTGTCGGGCGTAGGCGCCCGCCAGCCGCTCTTTATAGAAAGTATTGCCGGGGGCCATCCTGACCAGGTATTGTAGCGTGGTCAGGGCATCCTCAACCCGGTCCGACTCCAGCTGGACCTGGAACTTCCTGAACAGCGCCTCTTCCGATTCTCCCAGGACAGCCATCATCCTGTCCATGACATCGATCGACTTCTCCGGAGTCCCGGCATCACCGTATAACCTGGCGAGCTTGATGTAATATTCTTCGACACGCGGGTGTTTGGTCACTATGGCTTCATACTTTACGGCAGCCATTTCAGCATTGCCCTGCTTTTCGTAGATCTGGGCCTCAAAAATGGCGTAAAAAAGATTGTCTTTATCCTGGCTGACTGCTTTGCCTGCATTGATGAGCGCGTTGTCGTAGTCCTTATCCAGGAACTGAGTCCTGGCCAATTCGTAATAATAAGCCGGCTCCGACTTATTGGCCTTGATCAGGCCCTGCAGGATGGGAATGGCCTCTTTGGTCTTACCGGCAAGCCGCAAGGTCGTAGCCTGGACAAATTTTTCTTCATCCAGGGCTTCTTTTTCACTGTAGGTCGTGGTATCCTTGGTCGAGATCGTCTCTATCTGCCCGAGAACGGTCATTTTTAAACCAAGGAAGCACAGAAAGAACACAAATGGTCGCACGAGTATCGATTTTCTTTGTGAATTAACGCATTTTAAGCCCGGTGGTTGTAATGCATCGATGTTAATATAGGGTTATGGCCCCTTACTGCCGGCCTGTGGATCCAAATCCTCCCTCTCCCCTCGCCGTCGGGCTGATGTCATCCACCTCTACCAGGCTTACCGTCTCATAGCGGGCTATGATCATCTGGGCGATGCGCTCGCTGGGGTCGATGGTCTGCAGCTCGTTGGAAAGATTGATCATAGGCACCTTGATCTCCCCGCGGTAATCACTGTCGATCGTACCCGGCGCATTGATGAGGGTCAGCCCTTTTTTGATGGAAAGCCCGCTTCGCGGCCTCACCTGAGCTTCGGTACCGGGCGGAAGCTCTATATAGAGCCCCGTAGGTACCAGCACTCTTTCCAGGGGCCTGAGCTCGATCGACATATCGATGTTGGCCCTGATGTCCATCCCCGCGCTGCCTGTAGTTTCGTACTGGGGCAGCGGGTTCCTGGACCGGTTGATTATCTTGACTTGCATGCTTATTTCCTGTTTTTCGGGGGCTAAGATATAAAATTCGCAGAGGCTAGCGGATTCCTGCGCTGTAGTTTCTGACCGTTTATTCTACCAAACCAGCGATCCGGAAGAGGAATGACAGGAAAAGATCATTTTTTCAGCCGCTTCAGCTCCTCTTCCAGGTGAGCGATCTCCTTCTCCAGCTTGTCGATATATTTCTTCATGGTGTCAAGTACATGGTCGGGGAGCTGGCAGAAATGGTTGTGGCTGCCTGCGTAGTCACTATTGGTCGCATTCTCATAATTGATAATATATACCCCATCCTCCGGCTCATAGATATCTTCAAGGTCGGTATTTAATATTTTGTCCATCTTATCCCATTCTTTTTTCGATATCCTGATGACACCGCTCTCCCGGCGGCTGTACTGCGACTGTGACATGTCGAGCATCCCGGCCATCTCCGTCTGCGACAGGTGGCTGGGAGCAGCAGATCATTGTACAACATATTCAGCCAGGCAAACCTTCTCAGAATGGTTTTATTGAACGATTCAACAGAACTTACCGGCAGGGTATCCCCGATGCTTATTTATTTGAAAGTATTCAACAAGTCAGAATACTGACCGGAGATTGGATCAATGACTACAACAACCAAAGACCACATGAAGCATTAAGCGGATTAACTCCTCAACAATTTGAACAATCCATTAGCTTTGAACACTTAGTTTAAAAACGGTCCTGTTTTGGGGAGGGGTACAATATCTCTTTACCCTTAATTTTAATGAGAATTGAACATATAATGGTAAATAGAATAATCTTATGTGTGTTATTGCTGTCGATATGCCGTGCAGGATCATCGCAAAAAAAGCTGTCCGACACCTGGGGCTTCGGCCTGAATGCTTCCAATATATATGTCACTGACCCGTATGGAAAGATAAACTACTATTATGATGATGATAGGTTCAAAAGCGGCTTCGGGCACTATATGCAGGGCTACTACCTGAAGAGCTATAAGGCCAATAATGCGATAACGCTTTCCGCGGGGCTTAAGGTCCATGTCAACGGCAGCAGGAAAAAGGAGTTTGAATATATTGACGGATATTCAAAAGAACAGGTAGGGTGGTTTATATCGACCGGCATCCCGGTCATGCTGAAATACTATCCCCTGAAAGACAGGGGCGTGTATCTTCACGCGGGCGTCACGGCCAGCAGGATCCTGCTGTACCAGCAAAATTTTGAAAATAACGGCCCGTCAAGGATGTATATCGATGGTATAAAAGGGAACGGAAGAAGCTTTTTCCAGCTAACTACCGCCGATATCGGATTCGGGATCCGGAAGAAACAATTGTCTTATCAAATCTCTATGCACCATTCTCTTTTCCCGATCGGCGACAGGATAGTTTATAGCTTTAATGCTGACGGGATGATAGATATCGACAACCCGAAGCTGCTTTCATACAACAGCTTAAGCTTTGAGCTCAACTGTTTTTATACTCTAAAAGCTAAAATGCCCAAACATGAAAAGTAGATATATCTTATTGCTGACAGCCCTGCATGTGACATTCAGCCTGTATTCCCAGGAAGTGGTAGAAATAAGGATAGGCGGTATCGCTTCAAGGATGAGGGAAACTGACCATGAATTCCCTGCCAGGAACAGCGTCTGGACAGGTACAGGGCTTAATGCTGAATTTAACATAGGTTATAAGCTATCAAACCATATAAAGCTGATCAGTGGCGTGGGCTATGATCTTCATAATTATATTGATCATAGCCTTGATACCACCTTCACTATAAAAAGGAGAATGGATTTTGTCAACCTGATGATCAAAGGCCGGGCAAAATTAGGCTCCTGGAGCATGGACATTGGCTACCAGGTGAAATATAACGTATTCCTGACCGGTATCACCTTCGCAGATTATATCTGGGTAAACGGGATCGGCATTGAAAGAAACAAAGATGTCGTCAACAGGCTTCAAAACAGGTTTGTCGCGGGATTGAACAAGGACTTTAATATCTTAAGATTGGGAATGGATATAAATCTTCCGCTCAATAATTATTTCAGCACTGAGAAATATTCTTCCTATCCGTTAAAATATACAAGGTTCGCTTATCTCGAATTAAGCGTAGGTTATGTTTTCACTAAAAAATAAGATCTTATTGCATGGCGTTTTTTAGCCGCTACTTGTCCGGGCCACCGGGATAGACGCATAGAAATACACTTGCACATATTTTCTATTTATTTAAGGTCAAAAAAATATAAGATATTCTTTTATTGGGGTTATTCAGGTTTTCATAATTGACCATGTACCTGTTCAGGTACATGGCCTTTTTTAAGCCCTTTTATCCTGCTATTGTAATGAGCAGATCATCCTACAGGAAAGGTATTTACCGTTCAGACCCATCTTCTTATTTATATTTGCCGGTCCAGATTCTCAATCTTATACTATGAGACTACCAGATGACAAACAATTAGATCAGGTATTGTTATCCGGCCCTGATGAGGCGGCAGATCTGCGCATAATAGAAAAACCGGCACTTTGAATTAAAAAACAGGCAGCCGCCAAAAGCCTTCCCTCATCAGGAGAATTGAAGAAATCCCTATTAAGCAGATTACGAACAAATGTTCGTTCGTACAAAAAATTGATTACCTTTGCGAAAATTATTTTTTCGTGAGCCATCAGTTTTATTCACTTCCGGTCATCTACCTGCATCGTGAAACGGACGACAGCACCATCATCGGTTTCGATACCTCTTCTGTACCTGGCGGGACATTCGGGTTTACAGCCGGACAAAACATCACGGTCAGGCTGTTCATCGAAGGACAGGAGATCCGCCGCTCGTACAGCATCTGCTCCTGCCCGTCCGAGGGCCATCTGCGCATCGGCGTCCGGGCGATCAAAGACGGTCTTTTTTCCAACTATGTCCTGAACCATCTGAAGGCCGGTGATCAACTGGAAGTAATGCCTCCTGTCGGCGGATTTACAACCGAAGGTAAAAAAGCGGCCAATGATCACTATGTATTTTTCGCGACGGGTAGCGGCATTACGCCGGTCATCTCGATGATCAAGGAAAGGCTGAAAAACGACAGCAATGCGGTCTGCACGCTGTTCTACAGCAACAGGAACATCGGGTCCATGATGTTTCGCGATGAGCTGGATGCCATCAAGAACAAAAACATCACAAGGCTGCAGCTCATCTATATCTTCAGCAGGGAGCAGTTGGATACGGATCTTTTTTACGGCCGCATGACAGCAGAAAAAGCTGCGCTCCTGCTCGAAAAATTTGTCAGTGATATACCGGGCTGCCAGTACTTTATCTGCGGTCCTGAAGACCAGACGGTCGCGCTGAAGGACCTGCTGATCAGGCAATACAACATCCCTTCCTCACAGGCCCACTTCGAGCTCTTCCACACCGGCCTGATCCAGCCCGCCAAAAAAGAAGAAGCTATCGACTTTACCGGAACCGCCGAGGTGACCATCCGGCTCGACGGCAAAGAAACGACCTTCCACCTCGCCTATGATAAGATGAGCATCCTCGATGCAGGGATCCGCAACGGCGTCGACCTTCCATATGCCTGCAAGGGCGGGGTCTGCAGCACATGCAAGGCTCACCTCGCTGAAGGGAAGGTACATATGGATCTCAACTATTCGCTTGAGGAAGACGAGATAGAAGATGGTTTTATACTGACCTGCCAGTCCCATCCGAGGACGAGCAGATTGTTTGTTGACTTCGATTATTGATACGGAATGAAGGCAGTATCGGAAATGACAAGGCGGGAGCACATCCTCTCTGAAGCGGCAAAGATCATCCGCGCGCAGGGCTATGCCGGAGCGACCATGCGCGATATCGCCGAAGCAGTGGGCATCGAGGTCAGCAGCCTGTACAACCATATCCGGTCCAAGCAGGAGATCCTGTCCACGATCTGCTTTGCGATCGGCAGGGAGTATATCATGGGCCTGGAACAGATCCTCAACGGCAGCTCCGGCGAGAAAGACATGCTGAACCAGATCATCCATCTGCATATCGACCTCGCTTCCCGTCATAAAGACAGCATGCAGGTCTTCGAGGAAGAGTGGAAGCACCTGCAGGACGATGACCTGGAGCAGTTCCGCTCTATGCGCACCTACTACGAAAGGCGTCTCATGGAGTTCTTTGACGGAGCCATCAGATGCGGGCACTTCCGGAATGTGGAGACCAGGGTTCTCCTGTACACTTTTCTGTCATCGCTCAAGTGGCTTAACTTTTATTTCAGGGAAAATAAATCTTATGAACTGGAGACCCTCAGAAAAAACATGGCGGATCTGCTCTGCCATGGCATTCTGAACGAAACCAAATAAAACGAACAATTGTTAGTCTAAACATAAAACCATAGCTGAAGTATGACTGCGGATGTTTTAGAAGAAAAATTTGAAGCGCGCGTCGCGCGGGAAGAGAAGATCGAGCCCAATGACTATATGCCGGACCACTACCGGAAAACCCTGATCCGCCAGATAGCCCAGCATGCGCATTCCGAGCTGGTAGGCATGCTGCCTGAAGGCAACTGGATCACCCGTGCCCCCACACTCAAACGCAAAGCCATCCTGCTTGCAAAGGTACAGGATGAAGCCGGGCACGGGCTCTACCTGTACAGCGCCTGCGAAACACTCGGCGTGGATCGCGATACCCTGTTCGAAGAGCTGCACGACGGACGGGCCAAGTATTCGAGCATCTTCAACTATCCGACGCTGACGTGGGCCGACATGGGCGCGATCGGCTGGCTGGTCGACGGTGCGGCCATCATGAACCAGGTCCCGCTATGCCGTACTTCCTACGGACCTTACGCACGCGCCATGGTACGTGTGTGCAAGGAAGAATCCTTCCATCAGCGTCAGGGCTTTGATATCATGCTGACCCTGTGCCGCGGATCGGAAGAGCAGAAAGCGATGGCACAGGATGCGCTCAACCGCTGGTGGTGGCCATCACTGATGATGTTCGGGCCGGAAGACAAGGAATCCACCCATACGGAGCAAAGCATGCGCTGGAAGATCAAGCGCTTCAGCAATGATGAGCTCCGGCAGCGCTTCGTCGACATGACCAAGCCGCAGGCCGACCTCCTGGGACTTACCCTGCCCGATCCTGACCTTCGCTGGAATGAGGAAAAACAAGGTTATGACTTCGGGGAGATCGACTGGACCGAGTTCTGGCAGGTCGTCAAAGGCAACGGGCCGTGCAATGCCGAACGCATTGAAGCGCGCCGCAAGGCCTGGGAAGACGGAGCATGGGTAAGAGAAGCAGCCAGTGAATATGCGCGGAAGATGGAGGAAGAAAAACGTGCGGTGTAGATCAGGCCGCCAGGAATAGAAGAAATTAAATTATAAACCCACAGATCAATCGATTTGAAAAGAATTACCAGGCAGACGCGTATCGAAGTGAAGAAAATATGAGAAGTAATAAATTTTAAAAAATCAAGGTTCCTTTTATCTCAAATCTTAAATTTCTATGAATAAGAACTGGCCCCTTTGGGAAATATTTATCCGGAGCAAAAACGGCCTCCAGCACAGGCACGTAGGCAGCCTGCATGCTCCTGATGCCGCCACAGCCATCGAAAACGCACGCGACGTATATACCAGGAGGATGGAAGGCAACAGCATCTGGGTCGTACCTTCCAATTATATTACGGCATCCGATCCCGACCAGGGCGAAGCATTTTTTGCACCGGCCGAAAGCAAGATATACAGGCACCCGACATTCTATGACCTTCCTGACGAGGTCAAACACATGTAATCCTATGATAAAATGATCTCAAACCAGCTTCCTATATTCAGATTTCTTGTGCAGCTCAGCGACGACGCCATGATATTGAGCCAGCGCCTCTCCGAATGGTGCGGACACGGCCCGGTGCTGGAACAGGATATCGCCCTGACCAATATTGCCCTGGACATTCTCGGCCAGGCAAGATTATGGTATCAGCTTGCATCTGAGCACACCGAAGACCCCGTAGATGAAGACTCTTTGGCCTACAGGCGGGATGCGAGGGAATTTACCAATATTATCCTGGTCGAGCAGCCCAACGGGGACTGGGGACAGACGGTCCTGCGCCAATACCTTTACGATACATTCAAAAAAATGTATTATGCCTCATTGAGCCAAAGCAGCAATGCCACCGTAGCGGAAATAGCCCACAAGTGCCTGGTGGAAACAACTTATCACCATAAGTGGAGCAGTGAATGGGTCAAAAGGCTGGGCTTAGGTACGGAGGAAAGCAATACAAGAATGCAGCATGCGCTGGATCGCCTGTGGCGCTATCACCATGAGCTGACCATCCCCGATGGCGTGGATCTCGAAATGGCCGGAAGCGGTATCGCACCCGATCCCGGTGATATGAAGGAGCATTATTCGTCACTCATCACGGATCATCTTATCCAATGCGGCCTCAGGATACCGGCTGATCAAACGGTCATCACCGGGGGCAGAAAGGGCATCCACAGTGAGCATCTGGGCTATATCCTGGCTGAGATGCAGTATCTGCAACGCGTATATCCCAACCTAGAATGGTAACTGTCTTCATGAAAACGGAAAATGACATCCTGTGCCTGCTGCGGGAGGTCAGCGATCCCGAGATCCCCGTTCTTTCTATCGTCGATCTTGGCATCGTCGAAAAGATAGATCTTCAGGATGACCGGCTCTATATAGGTCTTCTCCCCACCTACAACGGCTGTCCCGCCATGGACCTGATCAGAATGATGGTATATGAAAAATGCTACGATGCAGGATTCCGGAACATCCGGATCGAATTGTTAAAAAGCCCTCACTGGTCTTCGGACCGTATTACCACTGAGGGCAGAACAGCCCTTCGCCGTTATGGCATGGCAGCCCCTGATGCCTCCACGAGGATCGAACAGCTGATCGACGGGCAATCGTCCCTTCATTGTCCGCATTGCGGCTCAGAGAACACGCAGCTCGTGTCGGCCTTCGGCTCTACGGCATGCAAAGCTATGATGCGCTGCAATGAGTGCAAAGAGCCTTTTGAATATTTTAAGTGCAACGGGGCCGGAAATAATTAAAAAAGCCACAGCATCATTCAATGCCGCAGCTTTCTTTTTCCATTTCACCTTTAAACTGACAATTATTTTTTGATCAATGCCGCTGCCGCCTCATCCAGGATCCATTCCAGCTTACCATTGTGCGGTCTGATAGCCTGCGCAGGCAATGTATCGATATCCTTCCTGCCGAAAAGCACCTTACGAACTGTCTCGGCCTTATCAGCTCCCTTGACGAGAAAGATGGTATTGCCCGCATTATTGATCAGCGACGGCAATAAGGTCAGCCGGTAGCCCAACTGATCATTGACGTAATATCCATATACCCATTGGTCATGGACCTTCAGCGCATAGGAATGAGGGAACAATGAAAGCGTATGGCCGTCGCTGCCCAGGCCTAGCAAAACGAGGTCAGGAGCATTGGTAGAAAATACTTCAAAATGATTGTGAAGCTTTTCCTCCATATCGGCTGCGGCTTCTTCGGCTGTGAGCTCCGTTCTGAACGGGAAAATATTAAATACCGGGACCGGCAGATGGTCGAGCAGATAGCTATAGGCCATCCGTGCATTGTTATCGTCATCCTGGGCGGGAACGAGCCTTTCGTCGCCCCAGAAGAAAAATACGCGACGCCAGTTGATATCAAAGTCCTTATGCTCCCGGACGATAGCCTGGTAGATATCCTTGGGGGTATTGCCTCCTGACAGGGCGACAGAACAATGGCCCTGGCTGTCAACAGTTTTTTCAATGATGGAAAGAATGCGGCGGGCTGCGAAGAGATCATATTCCGTGTTATTTTTTATTTCAATTCTCATTATTTTAAATTTATGGGAGCTTCCTGAAAGCTCTTGATGCCACGTTGCTCAAATAGTTTTTAGAAGCTTTTTATATTTTATAAAAGAACAAAGCAACGAAGTTCTCTGATCGGGAGTAATTAAATTAAATAATTCAAAACGGAAGACCGCCTGAATAAACGAAATCTTAGAAAATGATAATTTTTTTTAATCACATAGGCATATAGTTTTTTTGATCCTGTAATAAAACGTAAGCGCATTACAATAGTTTCATTTAGTGCTCTGACTTAAATATTTCTATGTGCCTATCCCGGTAGCCGGGCCAAGTAGTGGTGGTTTCATCTTTTTATCCTGTTAAAAAACGAAATTTGATCAAATATATTATTTAATTCAAGATATTATACGGATGAAAAACTTTATTACAATTCTGCTCTTTTTTTTATTTATTTCAGAGACCACCCATGCATGCTCATGCGGAGACATTCCCGGATTTTGTGAAAATTTTCAGCTCAGAAAAGATAAAAGCCATACACTGGTGCTCAGGGTCGTGGTACTTTCTAACTATTACTGGGGGACGGTAGTAAAAGTACTGGACAATATCCACAATAATATAAGCCGGGATACGGTAGTGGTATGGGGGGACAATGGCGTACTGTGCCGGCAGTCGGCAGGACTGCCGGGCGATACGACAATAATTATTGCTGTACCAACCGACCTCTCAGGAAATATAAACAGCAATAACGAAAAGCCAGAACAGATCGGCGATCTGATGATCGCCGGGTGCGGAAATCAGGTCCTGAACTACCAGAACGGCAAAGCTATCGGAGAGTTTACCACTTATAATAAGCGTGATACCATATTGTTCAGTGAGTTTCGTGAAATTTTATACGGTTGTGTCCCGTTAAGGTCATATGAGACAGACCGGAATGCAGGTGTGACGCTAAGCCCTAATCCCAGCTACGGAGCCGTTAATATTGAATCGACGGAAAAAATAGCCGGGATATCGTTATATGATATAAGCGGCCGCCTGATCTATACAAAAAATGTAAATGCGTATAATTTTAACGCAAGCCCGGACAATTCCCGGTTGGCTTCCGGGCTGTACTTTATTTCTATAACTCTTTGGGACAATTCCAGGATAATAAAAAAAGTACAATTCTATACTCCGTGATCGGAGAGCATACTGTTAGGTCTTCTCAGGGTTCAGCCACGTATGCCCGAACCGGGCCAGCAGCTCATCCGCTTTGGCAGGGCCGTCGGAGCCAGGGGCGTAATTGGGAAAATCGCGCGCCGTATTGTTCTGCCAGGCACTGAGAATGGGATTGATGATCTGCCAGGCGGCTTCGACCTGGTCGGACCGCATAAAAAGTGTGGCATCATCTTCCAGCACATCGTAGATCAGATGCTCGTAAGCTTCGGGCGTATTGGCAGTCAGCTCCTTTTCAAAATCAAATTCCATATTGACCTTGCTGAGCTGCATTTGTTGTCCCGGGACCTTGGCCTGGAAGCTCAGCTGAATATCCATCTTCGGGTTGATGTTAAATACGAGCAGGTTGGATGCCCAGTTGGTCGTTGCTTCCCTGGGAAAGCTGTATGACGGGGCGGGCTTGAACTTGACGGCTATCGTGGTGGCTTTCTGTGCAAGGTTTTTGCCTGTGCGGATGTAGAAAGGAACGCCCTCCCAGCGCCAGGTATCGAGGTGCAGCATCGCAGCGGCAAAGGTTTCCGTGTTGGACTCAGGATTGACATCGGCTTCTTCACGGTAGGCCGGCACGATCTGATCGCCATTTTTACCGGCCGAATACTGGCCCCGGACCGTATATTGAAACACTTCTTCCTCATTGAATTTTCTCACTGCCCGCAGCACATCGGATTTTTTATTCCGGATCTCGTTGGCATCGAAGCTTGTAGGGGGTTCCATAGCGATCATGCACATGAGCTGCAACATATGGTTCTGGATCATATCGCGCAGGGCGCCGCTACTGTCATAATAACCACCCCGTCCTTCCAGCCCCACTTTTTCCAGTGCGGATATCTGTACCCATTCGATATAATTTTTGTTCCAGAGCGGCTCGAAAAACGAGTTGGCAAAACGAAAGGCCAGGATGTTCTGTACGGTCTCCTTGCCGAGATAGTGGTCGATCCTGTATATCTGATTCTCCCTCAGCACCGACATGATCTCGTGATTGAGATCGATCGCACTCCTGAGATCATGTCCGAAAGGCTTCTCAAAGACAAAGCGCGTTCTGTCCCGTTTCCTGATAAAAGGATAAGGCGCCAGACCTTTGGTAATGGTCCCGAAAAAATTGGGAGCAACCGCCAGATAAGCAATGACGTTGAAGCGTCCCTGGTTTTTTTCCTTAAAGCCGGTGATCGCCTTATTGATCTTTTCGTACAGCTCTTCTTCGGCAAAATCTCCACTCAGGTACTGAAAATTTTCACACAAGTGGTTCCACATGTCATCTTTGACCTTACGCCGGGAAAATTCAACCGTGCCGGTCTTTAATTTAGCCATCAGCTCCTCTTTTTTCATGGGAGTCCTGGCCACTCCGATGATGGTAAAGGATTCCGGCAACATGTCGTCGAGAAGAAGATTGTACAGGGCCGGCATTAATTTCCGGTATGTGAGATCGCCTGTTGCCCCGAAGATAACAAACACAGTGGGCAAGGAAGCGCTTTCGTTTTTCATTTTATTTCAGGTTTTTGACAAGGTCCGTTTAGTATGATCATTCCCATGCATAGTGAAAAACACCTTCCAGGTCGGTCCTCTCAAAGGTATGAGCCCCGAAAAGATCTCTCAGTCCCTGGATCATATTCATAGGACTTTGTTTGGTTGACATCATATTAAAATAAGTAGCGGTCGCCGCATATGCAGAAGAGCCGAAGTCGTTCTGAAGCGCGAATAACACGACTTTTTTCAACATGGGTACGTGTTTTTCGGCAACCCGGAAAATTTCTTCATTGCTCAGTATCATAGCGCTGTAGTCATCATCAGCATATACCTGTTCAAAGAGTCCGAGCAGGGACGAACGGATGATACATCCCGATCTCCAATTGTTGATGACATCGCGCATGGCCGTATCGTATTTATACACTCCGGAAGCGACGGCTATCAGATGAAGTCCCTGAATGTAAGTCAGCAGAAAAGCAAGATAGAGAGCGGAGGCGATGTCCTCTTCTTCCAGGCCTGTGCCGGTGATCTTCCTTTTGCCTGTCACAAAGCCGCTGATCCTGGCCCTTTCAATGGCATAAGCGCTTAGATCACGTGCAGTGACAGACATATCGATGGTTGGAACCGGCACCTGCAGGTCCATCGCTTCCTGGCTCGTCCATTTGCCCGTGCCTTTCTGGCGTGCGATGTCCTTGATGTAGTCGATCAGGTCACCAGTACTAAGATTGTCTTTCTGGCGGAGAACAGTAACGGCCGATTCGAGCAGGTAGCCTTCCAGGTCACCTTTGGTCCAGGATTCAAAAAGAGCGGCAATCTCCTCATTGGACCTGTCAAAACCCCTATGCAGGATATCATACGTCTCGGCAATAAGCTGCATCATGCCATATTCAATACCGTTGTGCACCATCTTGATATAATGTCCCGCCGATGCATTACCCATATACCGGCTGCAGGGCAGGTCATTGTACCTGGCGGCTACGTCGTTAAGAATGATCTGCACCTGGTCATAAGCGGCACGGTCGCCTGAAGGCATGATGCTGGGCCCGCGGCGTGCGCCATCTTCTCCACCCGACACGCCCATGCCCATAAAATGGATGCCCAGCTCTTTTAATTCGTTGTATCGCCGGTCCGTATCCCTGTAGAATGAATTACCGCCGTCTATGATGATATCACCTGCTTCCAAAAGAGGTATAAGATCTTTGATCACAAAGTCGACAATAGGCCCGGCCGGCACCAGGAGAATGATCCTGGCAGGCTTCTGCAGCCCGGCGACAAATTCCCTGATGTCAGCAGTGGCATGCAGGTTTTTATAGCCCTCCGTTTTATTTACCTCGATGGCCTTAAGAGAATCCTTGTCATAGCCGATGATGCTGTGGTTATGATCGGCGATATTGAGCATGAAGTTGCGACCCATGGTGCCCAACCCGACCATACCTATAGAATATGTATCCATTTTTATCTGATGTAAATAATTTTACCAATGATGCCTGTGGGGTTTTCGAGGTTGAGTGTGGTCGTTCCCAGAACATTGTAGACCCCGGATCCGACTTTTTTGCCGTTGAAGTCCTTGCCGTACCAGATAGCCTGTCCACCGAGAGACATTGTCTCAAAGACCAGCTTTCCGTTGATATCAGCGATCTTCACGCTTGAATCATGCGCCAGGCCCTGAATGACGATAGGACCATCGTAGAAAGGCCGCACCGGGTTGGGGTAGATAACCAGTTTAGGATCGTGATACGGATTGCCGATGGAAGCATCCGTTCTGTACATCTGGATACCGGCACGTGTACCGATATAGACGATCCCTTCCTTTTTATCGATCTCAAGTACGGTTACGTTGTTATCCGCCAAGGGGGAATTATCCGCAGTAAGATGGAGCACGACCTCATCCACAGAAGGATTGGTGACGTAAATACCGTTGTTGGAGCCAAACCACTTCCGCCCTGCGCCATCCTCCGTGATCACGTTGACCGTCTGACCGTTGAGGAAGGCCCCGAGGCCGTTTTCATCCTGGATATAAGGGAACCTGGTCTCACAGTTATTGTCTACCTTAAAGATATCGCTCCCGCAATCGATCACAAAAACCCCGGACACGGTCCCGATCCATATTCTTCCGTCAGAATCGCTGTAGATGGAACGGGGAAGGATATTCTGATTTTCAAAGGAAGAGCGGACCGATAAGATCTTCCACTGGTCATCGGACGCGCTGATGACGTTATCGCCCGGGTCATAGACGATGATTCCGCGGGCTGGTTCGACACACCATAAGTACCCATTGACCGGATCAATGGTAAACTGCGTGATCTTTACTTCGCCGAAGCTGTTCTTAAACCCGTTGTCAGAGCCCGCTGGTGTCCGCACATAAAGCGATGCCGGGCTGAGGACATTGGCCGCCCAAAGGTTACCCTCCGCATCAAAAGCCACATCGCTGACCCGGGTATTGTTGGGGTCACCCGGAACTGTCTGCAGCGCGGAGTTTTCCGAATTGTAGACCTTTTTTTCTTCACCTTTGATGGATACAATGCCATTGGTATAGGATGCTATTGCCAGCTCGCCCGTATTGTCGTTATATGCAAAAGCCGACAGGTCGGCTATGGGTACGGGATAAGCAAAGAAAGGGTCATTATAAAGGTTATGGACGGTCCAGCTCTGATCCTTATAGATAAATAACCCCTGCTTGTTGCCCACACCCTGGTAGATCGAGCTGTGAGCCCCCGGGGCGACATAGAGCGCATCACCGGTTTTAAGGATGGCATCCACATCATTGGACCAGGGCGAACGGCTGTCAAGATTGATAAATCCCGGGCTTAGATCCGGGAGGTTCAGGTAACGATAGCCGTGATAGCTGTCGGCAAACCATATCTTATCACCACTCTGCGCTGCATACCTGTTGTCGGCCATATTCTGCCGGTTGTACCCGGCCGGTTCCAGCTCAGCGTTATACAGGGCCACTTCTCCGATACAGCCTTTGTTATCCAGATTGTCAGGGTTGCAGGAGCCACCGATCATAAGATAATCACCCCCCGAATTGATATAAGCGACGCTTTTCAATGTACTGAGCGTATCGATAAAGGTGTAGCTTCCGTCGGTCTCTACCCTGTAAAGCTTTTTATTGAAGGTCGTAAATACCTGGTCCCGGAATGTGGCAAGGCCTCTGAAGGTCGTATCGGCAGGCTTGTTTGTATCGGGGAACTGAAGCCTCGTCCAGTTACCGATATAGGAAATGTTCGGCCTGACGGACCTGTCAATGGTAAGGAGGCTTTTATTATTGACAATGTATAGCCGGCTGCCTGTAGCAGCGATCGCATTGACACCTCCCTCGGCAGATAATGTATTGGTAAAGACCTGTTCAGACATATCAAACTCTGTCATACCGAAAGAAAAGCACAGGTACATGTATTTTCCCGCAGATACGGCCGCGAGCAGGTCTTTATTAGGGACCAGCACATTATTGTTCTTAATATCCTGAAGATTGACGATGTGCCGGTCGCCGTCCATGAGGTCAAAGCTTCCGTCCGAATAAAAGATCAGTAATTTATTGGCTTCAGCGTTATATCTTACTTTCTGTATATTGGAGCCGTTGAGCCCGTCGATGGTCGTCAGGTGCTGGACATCGTCAGTATTGGATTTGTTGATAAACACCAGGCCTGTCGTCGTATTGAACACCATATAGGAAGGCGTCTCCGCCACATCGACGCCCGACCTGTAGAACTGGAGGCTGGCCCAATCATAGAGCCGGAGCTGTTGCGCTTTTATCGAGAAAACAGTTGTAATAAACAGCAAAAAAGGTATTGCTCTTCGCATATGGAATAAAATAGTTTATTGTTCGATTAGTTTAAAACGCAATTCTTTTTCTTAAATTTTAAGGAATAAAAATAATATCTTGACCACAAGTAAGCCGTGTAAAGTTTAGGCCGGAATCAAAAAATAAAACGAATACAGTGTGGGGCTTATGAGAGTCCGGGAAACGCAATCATTTATATCGTTGACAAATAAAAATTTATAAATAAATATTAAAATACATATGAAGTCAAGAAGAGACTTTATCAAAAATATGGGCATGGCATCACTGGTGTTTTCCACACCTGAATTACTTGCGGTGTACCAGGCAGGTAATGAATGGACCTCCGGAAGACCTCCCACCGGCGAGCGAAAATTTACAAGTACAGCGGTTGAGGCCGTCATATCGGAATTTAGATCGCAGGTCAAAAATAAAGAACTGGCCTGGTTGTTCGAGAACTGCTTCCCCAATACCCTGGATACGACGGTCGACTACGAGATCATTGAAGGCCGGCCGGACACCTATGTCATCACCGGCGACATCGACGCCATGTGGCTGCGTGATAGCACTGCCCAGGTATGGCCGTATCTGCCGCTGATGAAGGATGATCCGGCTCTGAGAAGGCTGATCGAAGGTGTCATCCGCCGCCAGGTCAGGTTTATCCATATCGATCCTTATGCCAATGCATTCTACAAAGACATGAATAAAACAGGGGAATGGAAAAGTGACCTGACCGAGATGCGACCGGGTGTCCACGAGCGTAAATGGGAGATCGACAGCCTGTGCTATCCTATCCGACTTGCCTACAGCTACTGGAAAACATCTGGTGATACGAGCCCTTTTGACGAATCCTGGAGAGAGGCGATCCGGCTGACTGTCAGAACTTTCAGGGAGCAGCAGCGCAAGGATGGTAAAGGTCCTTATAAGTTTCAGCGTACCACGGCCTGGGCGACCGACGGAGTACCGCTCGGCGGCTACGGCTACCCCTGCAGGCCGGTGGGGCTCATCCACTCCATGTTCAGGCCGAGCGATGACGCTACGATCTACCCATTCCTGATCCCGTCTAACTTATTTGCCGTGACTTCACTCCGGCAGGCAGGAGAAATGCTCACAGCCATCTTCCATGATGCATCGCTCACCCTTGAATGTATGAGTCTGGCCGACGAAGTGCAGTCGGCCATTGCGCAGTACGCCACCGTCGAGCACTCCAGGTACGGAACCATATATGCTTATGAGGTCAATGCTTACGGCAGCTATAACCTGATGGACGATGCCAATGTGCCGAGTCTTCTATCCCTCCCCTATCTTGGTGCAATCGATCCCGACGACCAGGTGTATCAGAATACCCGGCATTATGTATTATCGCAGGACAATCCCTTCTATTTCAAGGGTAAGGCGGGAGAAGGCATCGGCGGACCACATACCGGTATGGATATGATCTGGCCGCTCGGCATTACCATGCGCGGCATGACAAGTCACGACGACGAAGAGATTAGGTTCTGTATCCGCCAGTTGATCGCTACGCATGGAGGCACGGGATTTATGCATGAGTCATTCCATATGGATGATGCAGGTAAGTTCACGAGAAAATGGTTCGCGTGGGCGAATACGCTTTTCGGGGAATTCATCTTAAAGATCTTTAAAGAGAAAAAGCACCTGCTGGAATAAGATGCGGGGTTCTTGTCAGGTATTAGGTTATATCTACGTTCAGGTGACAGGAAACTTTTGGTTTGTAATTTTATATACATGTGCAAATTAAAAATTTGCGGACACACCGACATAGGCACAGCCTATGCCTTTACTTTGCATTACAACAAAATAAATAGTAAATTACAAAAGGAAAGCAGAGGTGAACTATAACCTACGCTAAGCTTTTGGCTTATGTTCGGCATCAGTCCTCTGCCCTTCCTTTATTGGTTGC
>Ga0206118_100167_pt1 | contig 65398 bp, 64 predicted proteins | sample 3A20Ametagenome_FD_177999 | JGI IMG/M metagenome (GOLD analysis project Ga0206118, IMG submission 177999) | Enriched microbial communities from leaf-cutter ant dump, University of Wisconsin, Madison, United States - 3A20A | ecosystem: Environmental > Terrestrial > Nest > Insects nest > Nest dump... | reverse complement strand
CGGCATCGTCAACATGGCTGCCGCCGCGGAGTGACGGAAGAAAGCATGATCGAGGCACGCCATATCGAAGCGCTGAAGGGTATTGCCGGCGAGAAGGGTCTTCTCACCGGTCCCGACATGGCGGCCTACGAGACCGGCGCGCGCTACGACACGGGCCGCGCCGCCTTCGTCGCCCGCCCGGCTTCCACGGCGCAAACCTCCGCGGTCGTTTCCTATTGCGTGAAGAACGGCATCACGCTGGTGCCGCAGTCCGGCAATACAGGCCTCGTCTCCGGCTCGACGCCGGACGACAGCGGCCTTCAGGGCATTCTCAGCCTCGACCGGCTGACCGCGCCCTTCGCGCTCGACCGCGTGAACCGCTCGGTGAAGGCCGGCGCGGGCCTGCGCCTTTCCGACCTCAACGGCCAGCTGGAAGAAAGCGGCCTGTTCTTCCCCATCGACCTCGGTGCCGATCCGCGCCTTGGCGGCATGATCGCGACGAACACCGGCGGCTCCCGTTTCCTGCGCTACGGGGACGTGCGCCGCAACACGCTCGGCCTCACCGTCGTCCTCGCCGACGCGGACGGCACGGTGCTCGACCTCTCCTCGGACCTGCGCAAGAACAACACCGGCGTCGACTGGAAGCAGCTCTTCATCGGCACGACGGGCGCCTTCGGCATCGTCACCGAATGCGTGCTGAACCTCGAGCCCGCCCCGAAACAGTCGGCCACCGCCCTGCTCGTACCCGCCTCGCCCGAGGCGGTCGCGGCCCTGCTCGTCGCCATGGAAGACGCGCTCGGCAGCTATCTTTCGGCCTTCGAGGGCATGTCCGGCAATGCCGTTCGCGCCGCGCTCGACCATGTGCCCTCGCTGCGCAATCCCTTCCAGGGCGGCGTTGTGCCGGATTTCGTCATCCTTGCCGAAATCTCCCGCTCCACCCCGCCGCGCGAGGGCGAGCAGCCGCTCGATGCGGTGCTGGAGGAGGTTCTAGCCGCGATCTGGGAGCGGGAGGATGCGCCGCTCGCCGATGCCTTCGTCGGCCCGCCGCACGAAATCTGGGCGCTGCGCCATGCGCTCTCCGAGGGCGTGAAGCACAGCGGGCGACTGATCGCCTTCGACCTGTCCTTCCGCCGGGGTGACATCATGCCTTTCCTCGCCCATATGAAGGCGGAAATGCCCGATCACTTCGAGGACGTGACGATCTGCGATTTCGGCCATGTCGGCGACGGCGGCGTCCACTTCAACCTCGTCGTCGCAAGGGACGATCCGCGCCTCGCCGATTCCGATTTCGAGGCGGACCTGCGCGACTTCGTCTTCACCGCCGCGGTCGAGCGGTTCGGCGGCAGCTTTTCCGCCGAGCACGGCATCGGCCGCAAGAACCAGGCCTTCTACGACCGATACACGCCGGAAAAGATCCGCGCGCTGGCGGCCGGGCTGAAAGCCATCACTTCGCCGGGCCCGCTCGGCACCATGACCTTCTGAGAGACAACAGGGAGATACCCGATGACGAAAGCCGACGTGAAAAAGGAAACCGAAGCCCTTCTCGACAAGCTGGGCGTTGCCCGCTCCGCCTGGCAGGGTGGCGACATGGCCTCCTTCAGCCCGGTCAGCGGCGAGGAGATCGGCAAGCTGAAGACGGTGTCCGCCGCCGAGGCCGACAAGGCGATCGATGCCGCCCACGAAGCCTTCAAGGCCTGGCGCCTCGTGCCGGCGCCCAAGCGCGGCGAACTGGTGCGCCTCCTCGGCGAGGAACTGCGCGCCTCCAAGGCCGATCTCGGTCGCCTCGTCTCCATCGAGGCCGGCAAGATCACCTCCGAGGGCCTCGGCGAAGTGCAGGAAATGATCGACATCTGCGATTTCGCCGTCGGCCTTTCCCGCCAGCTCTACGGCCTCACCATCGCCACCGAGCGCCCCGGCCACCGCATGATGGAAACCTGGCACCCGCTCGGCGTCGTCGGCATCATCTCGGCCTTCAACTTCCCGGTCGCCGTCTGGTCGTGGAACGCGGCGCTGGCGCTCGTCGCCGGCAATTCCATCGTCTGGAAGCCGTCCGAAAAGACCCCGCTGACGGCACTCGCCTGCCAGGCGATCTTCGAGCGTGCGCTTGCCCGCTTCGGCGATGCCCCGGCGAACCTCAGTCAGGTCCTCATCGGCGACCGCACGATCGGCGAAGCCCTCGTCGACAACCACAAGGTCGCGCTCGTCTCTGCCACCGGCTCCACCCGCATGGGCAAGGATGTCGGCCCGCGCCTTGCCAAGCGCTTCGCCCGCTCGATCCTTGAGCTTGGCGGCAACAATGCCGGCATCGTCTGCCCCTCCGCCGACCTCGACATGGCGCTGCGTGCGATCGCCTTCGGCGCCATGGGCACCGCCGGCCAGCGCTGCACGACGCTGCGCCGCCTCTTCGTGCATGACAGCGTCTACGACCAGCTCGTGCCGCGCCTGAAGAAGGCTTACACGAGCGTTTCCGTCGGCAATCCGCTGGAAACTTCGGCGCTGGTCGGCCCGCTCGTCGACAAGCAGGCTTTCGACAACATGCAGAAGGCGCTGGAAGCCGCCAAGGCCGAGGGCGGCACCGTCACCGGCGGCGAGCGGGTCACCGACGCCGGCAAGGACACGGCCTATTACGTCAAGCCCGCCATCGTCGAGATGCCGAAGCAGGCAGGCCCGGTCCTCGAAGAGACCTTCGCGCCGATCCTCTACGTCATGAAATATTCCGACTTCGACAAGGCGCTGGAAGACCATAACGCCGTCTCGGCCGGCCTCTCCTCCTCCATCTTCACGCTGAACGTGCAGGAGGCCGAGCGCTTCCTGTCGGCCGACGGTTCCGACTGCGGCATCGCCAACGTCAACATCGGCACCTCGGGCGCCGAGATCGGCGGCGCGTTCGGCGGCGAGAAGGAAACCGGCGGCGGGCGCGAATCCGGCTCCGACGCCTGGAAGGCCTATATGCGCCGCGCTACCAACACGGTGAACTATTCGAAGGCCCTGCCGCTCGCCCAGGGCGTCTCCTTCGATATCGAGTAAGCGGCCATGAACGCACAAGGCAAAATCGAGGAGGCGGGCTTCAGGCCCGCCTCGCGGATCGCCGCCATCGGTGTCTCGAAGATCCTGCAGATCGGCGCCCGCGCCAACGCCATGAAGAAGGAAGGCCTGCCGGTCATCGTCCTCGGCGCCGGCGAGCCGGATTTCGACACGCCCGACAACGTCAAGGAAGCGGCCAAGGCCGCCATCGACCGCGGCGAGACGAAATACACCGCCCTCGACGGCACGCCGGCGCTGAAGCAGGCGATCGTTGAAAAATTCCGTCGCGAGAACAAGGTCGACTATGCGCTCGACGAGGTCACCGTCGCGACGGGCGCCAAGCAGATCCTCTTCAACGCCTTCATGGCGAGCCTCGATCCGGGCGACGAGGTGATCATCCCGACGCCCTACTGGACGTCCTATTCCGATATCGTGGAGATCTGCGGCGGCGTGCCGGTGCTGATCCCCTGCGACGCCGAAGCCGGCTTCCGGCTCAAGGCCGAGCAACTCGAAAAGGCGATCACCCCGAAGACCCGCTGGGTGCTCCTCAATTCGCCGTCCAACCCCTCGGGCGCGGCTTACAGCGAGGCCGACTACCGCCCGCTCATCGACGTTCTGCTGCGCCATCCGCATGTCTGGCTGATGGTCGACGACATGTACGAGCACATTGTCTATGACGGCTTCAAATTCGTCACCCCGGTCGCCATCGAGCCGCGCCTGAAAAGCCGGGCGCTGACGATCAACGGTGTCTCGAAAGCCTATGCCATGACCGGCTGGCGCATCGGCTATGCCGGCGGCCCGAAGGCGCTGATCAAGGCCATGGCCGTGATCCAGAGCCAGGCGACCTCCTGCCCGTCCTCCGTCAGCCAGGCCGCTTCGGTCGAGGCGCTGAACGGCCCCCAGGACTTCCTGAAGGACCGCCAGGCGCGCTTCAAGCACCGCCGCGACCTCGTCGTCTCCGCGCTGAACGCCATTCCCGGCCTTGCCTGCCGCACCCCGGAAGGTGCCTTCTATACCTTCTCCGGCTGCGCCGGCGTGATCGGCAAGACAACGCCGAAGGGCAAGCGCATCGAGGCAGACAGCGACTTCACGGACTACCTTCTCGAAGACGCTCACGTCGCCGTCGTCCCCGGCTCCGCCTTCGGCCTCTCGCCCTATTTCCGCATCTCCTACGCCACGTCGGAAGCGGAACTGACGGAAGCGCTGAAGCGCATCGCGGAAGCCTGCGCACGGCTTTCCTAAGCCACATCGCAATCCCACAAAAGAAAAGGGGCCTCGCAAGAGGCCCCATTTTTATTGGTCCGCGCCTTTCCGGCGTTCTCTCTCTTCCCCGCGGCCGGGCCACGATACGGAAACGCCCCGGACCGGCCGGGGCGTTCGAGAATTCGAAAAATCAGGCAGCGCGGGCGCTGTGGTTTTCCTGGGCATAGTAGTGGCCGAAGCGGTTGGCGAGGAAGGCGTCGAGAGCGATCTCCTCCTGGCGCACGAAACCCTTCGCGCGCAGCGAGCCGTCGGCGAGCATGTCGAGCACGGCGCAGATGGAACCGGCCGTGGTGATCTGGATGGCCGAATGCAGGCTGCCGGCGACCGGGGCGCTGTAGACCTTGTTGGCGTAGGTCTCCTGGATCAGGCGGCCGTTCTTGCGGCCCGAGACGGTCACGAAGATGATGACGACGTCCTGCGTGGTGGTCGGCAGGGCATTCTCGAAGATGTCCTTGAGGACTTCGCGGCGATGACGCAGGCCGAGGTCGTTGAGCAGCGCCTTCATGATGGCGGCGTGGCCCGGATAGCGGATCGTCTTGTAGTTCAGCGTGCGCACCTTACCCTTCAGCGTCTCGCAGAGCGTGCCGAGGCCGCCCGACGTGTTGAAGGCTTCGTAGGTGACGCCGTCGAGCGAGAATTCCTCGCGCTCTTCCAGCGCCGGAACCTCGATCAGCGCGCTTTCGACGATGGCTTCGCAGGGCTCGATATATTCGTTGATGACGCCGTCCGTGCTCCAGGTCAGGTTATAGTTGAGCGCGTTGGAGGGGTACTGCGGCAGGGCGCCGACGCGCATGCGTACGCTGTCGAGCGTGTCGAAGCGGCTGGCGAGATCGTTGGCGACGATGGAGATGAAGCCCGGCGCAAGGCCGCACTGCGGGATGAAGGCCGTCTTGGCGTTTTCGGCGATGCGCTTGACCTGGCGGGTGGATTCGACGTCTTCCGTGAGGTCGAGATAATGGACGCCCGCAGCGGCGGCGGCTTCGGCGATCGCGACCGTCAGGTGATAGGGCGCGGCCGAGAGGACGGCGAACTTGCCGGTGAGCAGCGCCTTCATGGCGGCGGCATCGGCGATGTCGACGACGGCGGTGGAAACGGCGGCGTGGTGCTCGATGGCGGCAAGCTGCTCTTGCGAACGGTCCGCGACGGTGACGCGGTAATCCTCGCTATGGGCCAGCATGCGCGCGATGGTCGAGCCGATCTTGCCTGCGCCGATGACGACGATGTCCTTCATGTGATTTCCCTCCGGCATGAAATGATGCACATATTTTGAGGGCGTTGGTGGTCGATTTAAAGCGCCGCATCTGACATAATGCGCCATCGATATCGGCAGAATGACGAAAGAAATGAGCATTTCGACGCTAGGCGCCAAGGATCGGGAGCTGCTTTCCATCCTCAGCGAGAATGCCCGCGAGCAGACCGCGACCATCGCCCGCAAGCTGGGCCTTTCCCGGACGACCGTGCAGGCGAAGATCGACCGGCTGGAGCGCGACGGGGTGATCGCCGGCTACGGAGTGAAACTTTCCGACGCCTATGAAAGTGGCATGGTGAAGGCCCATGTCCTCATCACCATCGCGCCGAAGACGCTGGCGCGCATCACCACGGAGCTGCACGCCATCTCGGCGGTGCGCACGCTCCATTCGGTGAGCGGCAGCTTCGACCTCATCGCCGTGGTCGAGGCGGCCTCCATCGCCGAGCTCGACCACCTCATCGACCGCATCGGCGCGATCGACGGCGTGGAGCGCACGCTGTCGTCGATCATCCTGTCGACGCGGATCCGGCGATAGGCCCCGGCATCGGGCAGGCCGCTCACCCTGCCTCGACGAAGGCCCTGAATTTCTCCGCATAGTCCTTGTGCCAGCGCGACAGCGGCGGGCGGTTCTCGATGACGTCGCCCATCGCCCAGGCCATGCGGCGCTCGTCGAGGGCACGGGGCACGTCGTTGTCGGGGCACAGGATGTAGAAATCGCCGCGCTCCAGGCTTTCCATCATGAATTCGACGGTCTGGGCCGGCGTCCAGGCGGCATCGGGCTTTTCGGTGCGCTCGCCTTTCGTGAGCGCGGTGAAGACGAAGCCGGGGATGAGGAGATGGGCCGAGACCTTCGCGCCCTCGGTGTTGCGCAGCTCGTGCTCCAGCGCCTCGGTGAAGACCTTCACGCCGGCCTTGGAGACATTGTAGGCCGGGTTGCCGGGCGGCGTGGTGATGCCCTGCTTGGAGCCGGTGTTGATGATGAGGCCCGGCTCGCCATGGGCCAGCATGTCGGGGCCGAAGACCTGCGTGCCGTGGATGACGCCCATCAGGTTGACCGCGAGGATATGGTCCCAGTTCGCTTCTGCGCTGAAGATGGAGGTGTCCGGCTGGATGCCGGCATTGTTCATCAGCACGTGCACGCGGCCGAAACGCTGCAGCACGGCGCGTTGCAGCGCTTCCAGCTCGTGGCGGTGGGCGACGTCCGTTTCCACCGCCATGACGTTGGCCTCGCCCGAAATGGCCTCGATTTCCGCGCGGGCCTCGCCCAGCCGGTCGGCGTTCCGGTCGGCAAGCGCAATGCACATGCCGGCTTCCGCGAAGCGTTTCGCGGCGGCAAGGCCGATGCCGGAAGCCCCGCCCGTGATGACGGCCACGTTGGCCGGCTTGATGATGTCCGAAATCTTCGTCATGGGATCGTCCCCTTGATGGTCCACCGGCGGAATATGGGGACTTCGGCGGCCCGGTCAAACCCCGCTTGCGCCGGCAAGCGGCGGGCCTTGCCCTTGCGTCGCGCGCCAATCTCGCTAAAAGTGCCGCGACACCGGGCTTTCGCGGGTTTGCCGCGTCCCTTCATGCAACGGACCTCATCATCATGGCATCACATAAAGACGTGAAGAAAGTCGTGCTGGCCTATTCGGGCGGCCTCGACACCTCGATCATCCTGAAATGGCTGCAGACCGAACTTAACGCGGAAGTCGTGACCTTCACGGCCGACCTCGGTCAGGGCGAGGAACTGGAGCCGGCGCGCAAGAAGGCGGAGATGCTCGGCATCAAGGAGATCTTCATCGAGGACGTGCGCGAGGAATTCGTGCGCGATTTCGTCTTCCCGATGTTCCGGGCCAATGCGGTCTATGAAGGCGTCTACCTGCTCGGCACCTCCATCGCCCGCCCGCTCATCTCCAAGCACCTGATCGAGATCGCCGCCAAGACCGGCGCCGACGCCATCGCGCACGGCGCGACCGGCAAGGGCAACGACCAGGTCCGCTTCGAGCTCTCGGCCTATGCGCTGAACCCGGACATCAAGATCATCGCGCCGTGGCGCGACTGGTCGTTCAAGAGCCGTACGCATCTGCTCGAATTCGCCGAGCAGCACCAGATCCCGGTCGCCAAGGACAAGAAGGGCGAGGCGCCCTTCTCGGTCGACGCGAACCTCTTGCACTCCTCCTCCGAGGGCAAGGTGCTGGAAGATCCGGCCGTCGAGGCGCCGGAATACGTCCACATGCGCACCATCTCGCCGGAGACGGCGCCCGACAAGGCGACCGTCATCAAGGTCGGCTTCGAGCGGGGCGATGCGGTCTCCATCAACGGCGTGCGCATGTCGCCGGCGACGCTGCTGGCGACCCTCAACAATTACGGCCGCGACAACGGCATCGGCCGCCTCGACCTCGTGGAGAACCGCTTCGTCGGCATGAAGTCGCGCGGCGTCTACGAGACGCCCGGCGGCACGATCCTGCTCGCCGCGCACCGCGCCATCGAGAGCATCACCCTCGACCGCGGCGCCGCGCACCTCAAGGACGAGCTGATGCCGCGCTATGCGGAACTGATCTATTACGGCTTCTGGTTCTCGCCGGAGCGCGAGATGCTGCAGGCCGCGATCGACCGGAGCCAGGAACATGTCGAAGGCGAAGTGACGCTGAAGCTCTACAAGGGCAATGTCATGGTCACCGGCCGCGAGTCTGCCAAGTCGCTCTATTCCGACAAGCTCGTCACCTTCGAGGACGACCAGGGCGCCTACGACCAGAAGGACGCCGCCGGCTTCATCAAGCTGAATGCGCTGCGCCTGCGCACGCTCGCCGCCCGCAACAAGCGCGGCTGACCGGCCAAATCCAAAGAAAAGGCCCGCTGCCTCAATGGCAGCGGGCCTTTTCCGTTTCAGCGTCCCGTTCCCCGGGCGAGCGTGAGGGCGGAACTGTCCTCCTCCAGCGCGGAAAGGTTGGCGCGCAGCTGCCGTAGCCGGTCGCGGATCATCGCCAGCTCTTCCTCTCCGATACCGCTCGTCACCTGCTCCATCAGTTCGACCTGCTCGGTGCGGATGCCGGCGATCATCGCGCCGGCGGCCGGCGTGGTGAAGATCAGCTTGGCGCGGCGGTCGGCCGGGTCCGGGCGGCGCTCGACATAGCCGAGGCTCTGCAGGCGGTCGAGATAGGTGGAGAGCGTCATCGGCTCGATGCCGAGGCGCTGGGCGATGTCGAGCTGGCGCCCACCCTCCAGCGTGGCGATGCGCACGAGCGTGCGCGCCTCGCCCGGCGTCAGGCCGAGGCCGGCATTGGCGATGCGGCGCTCGAAGGCGCCGCGCAACATTCGGGCAACGTCGGTGAGGACGAAACCGAGGGCGTCGGGATCGGGGCGTGGGGACATGATTGCTTTCGGCTTATTGTAAGGAGACCTTACTATGCGCCGCCGGCAGGGGCAACGGCCGAGCCGATGCGGCTATGCATGGCTGCCCTGCGAAACCGCAAATTCCGCCCGCCGTCCCCTTGACGAACGCCGCGGGCGGGACTGGAATGCCGCCACGCTCCACGGGGATTTCCATGACCGGTTCCATGCTCTTCGGCGCCTTCCTGGCGGCCCTTCTCTATGTGCTCATCCCAGGCCCTGCCTTCCTTGCCCTTCTCGGCATCGGCGCGGGGCAGGGGCGCAAGGCCGGCGCCCTCTTCCTCGGCGGCCATCTTGCCGGCGACCTCGTCTGGTCGACGCTGGCGCTGGTGGCGATCGTCGGGGCGAAGACCATCGGCACGCTGGTCTTCGACGTGCTGGGCCTTTTCTGCGGCGTCTATCTTGCCTGGATCGGCTGGTCGGCCCTGACGGCGCGCCGGCGCACGGAAGGCGGGTCGATGGTGACGGTGGAACGGCCGTTGCGCCGCGGCCTGATCTTCGGCCTCACCAATCCCAAGGGCTATCCGGTGGCGCTCGCCACCTTCACGGCGCTGCTTGCCAGCTCGTCGAACGCGCTGGAGTTCAAGGCGCTGCCGACGCTGCTCGGTGCCTCCTTCTGCGGTTTCCTCATCGCCGACGTCATCCTGGTCTCGATCATCGGGGCCGGCCTGGTGCGCCGCTTCTACCGCCGCCACGAGCTTGCCATCGTGCGCGCTTCCGGCCTGCTCTTCATGGGCTTTGCCGTGCAGGCCGTCTGGCATGCCGCGCCCGGCCTTCTCGGCTGGCGGAAACCCTAGTCATCCCGCCGGGAAACGGATCGTCACGGCGAGGCCGCGCCCGTTCGTGCCGTCCGCCAGCGTCATGGTCGCGTCGAACAGCGCGGCGATCTCCTCGACGATCGGCAGGCCGAGGCCCATGCCGGGGGCGTTGCGGTGCTCGCCGCGCGAAAAGCGCTGGCGCACGAGGCTCCGGCGCTCGGGCGGTATGCCGGGGCCGTTGTCCTCGACCGTGAGGAGGGTCGCGTCCGCCGCTTGCCGCACGCTCACCGTCACGTCCGCGCCGCTGCCGGCATAGGCGATGGCATTCTCCAGGAGATTGCGCAGCAATTCGCCGAAGAGCAGCGGTTCGGCGCGGGCGAAAGCCGGGCCGTCGCCCGCATAGCCGAGGTCGATGCCGGCCTCGGCGGCGGCGGGAACGCGGTCGGCGGTGAGCTGCTGGGCGAGCGCTGCGATGTCGATGGAGGCCGGCTTCTGCGGTTCGCTGGAGCCAGCCGCGTCGATCTTCGCCATGAGGAGGAGCTGGGCGAGGATGCGCTCGGCATGGGCGACGGCGGCATCGCCCTTGCGGGCGGCCTCCTGCGCCTCCTCCAGCGTTCCGGCGCGGCTTGCAAGGGCAAGCTGCGTGCGGATGATGGCGAGCGGCGTGCGCAGCTGGTGGCCGGCATTGCCGGAGAAATGGCGCAGCGCGTCGAGCGCCGATTGCAGGCGCACCATGAAGGAGTTGACCGTGTCGACGAGGCCCTGCACCTCGCTCGGCGCCTGCTGGTCGATCGGGTGCAGGTCGTCCGGATTGCGCTCGGCGATCGCCTCGCCGAGACGGTAGAGCGGGCGCAGCGAGACGGTGACGGCGATCCACACGATGGCCGCCGCGCCGGCGATCATCATGGCAAGGCGCAGCGCAGAGTGCAGCAGTATCGTCTCGGTCAACTGGCGGCGGGCGATGGTGGTTTCGGCGACCGTGACGGCGAAGGGCACGGAATTGATGCCGGTGGAGGCCGAGCGCTGCAGCACGGCGATGCGGATCGGCTCGCCACGGAAGGTGGCGTCGGCAAAGCCGACGGCGCGCCCGCCCATGTCGGCGATGGTCGGCAGCGTCTGGTAGCCGGTGATGAAGCGGCCGGGCGGTCCGTCGACGCGGTAGAAGACGCGGTCCTGCGCCGCCGAGGTCAGCATTTCGAGGGCGACATAGGGAATGTCGACCTCCAGCGCGCCGTTCTCCGTCACCACGACGCGCTCGGCGATGGCGAGCGCCGAGCCGGCAAGCACGCGGTCGGAGACCGCGTTCGCCGTCTTCACCGCCTCGCGGTAGGTGTCGGCAAGGGCGACGACGCCGATCACCGCCGTCGAGACGAGCAGCCAGAGCAGCAGCCGGCGGCGCAGCGATGAGGCGGGAAGGAGTGTCACGCCGGGTTCGCCCTGTCGAGATAGTAGCCGATGCCGCGGGCGGTGCGCACGGTCAGGCCGTGCGGGGCGAGGCGCTTTCTTAGCCGGCTCACATATTGCTCGATGGCATTGGCGGAAAGGTCGTCGTCGAAGGCGGCGAGCGACTGCATGATCGCCTCCTTGGCCACCACCTTGCCGGCGCGCATGAAGAGGATCTCGAGAAGGCCGAGCTCGCGGGCGGGAATGTCGAGCGGCATGCCCTCGGCCGAGAAGGTGCGCGAATTGAGGTCGAGCGCGATGCCGCCGAAGGTGACGGCCGAGGAGCGCAGGCCCGCCTGCCGGCGCAGCAGCATGCGCACGCGCGCCTCGAATTCGGGGATGTCGAACGGCTTGATCATGTAGTCGTCGGCGCCGAGGTCGAGGCCGCGCACGCGCTCCTCCGGCGCGCCGCGCGCCGTCAGGATCAGGACGGCCGCCTTGCTCGCGCGGGCGCGCATGCCGCGCAGCACGTCGAGGCCGTCCATCTCGGGCAGCGTCAGGTCGAGGATGACGAGGTCGAAATTCTCCGAGGCGATGGCGGCATCGGCGGAGGCGCCGTCACCGACCACGTCCACCGCATGGCCGGTGCCCTTCAGGATCGCCGAAAGGCCGTCCGCCAGGGCTTCGTTGTCCTCGACCAGTAGAATGCGCACGTCCTTCGTCCTCCCCCGGCGGACCTTAGCGAGGGCGGGCGCACTTGTGAACGGGCCCGCGCTTTGGCAAGGTCGCACCATGCGCCTTGTCCTCATCCTTCTCACGCTTCTCGTCCAGCCTCTTCTCGCCCGTGCCGAGCCGACCTTCTTTCCGGCGCGCGACGGCAACGAGGACGCGCCGGTGCTGGTCGTCTATTCCTCGCTCGACGAGCCGCTCGCCCGGCCGATGATCGAAGGCTTCCAGGCGGCGAACCCCGATGTCGCGCTGCGCTACGACGAGATGCTGACCGGCGAGGTCTACGATCGCATCGTGCGCGAGACGGATGCCGGCGAAAAGACCGCCGATTTCGCCTTCTCCTCGGCGATGGACCTCCAGGTCAAGCTCAGCAACGACGGCTATGCCCAGCGCAGCGACCTGCCGATGAGCGAGCGCTGGCCGGCCTGGGCCAACTGGCGCAACACGGCCTATGCGCTCACCTTCGAGCCGGCCGTCTTCGTCTACCACAAGCCGAGCTTCAAGGACGGCAAGCCGCCGGCCTCGCGCGCCGAATTCGTCGACTACCTGAAGAGGGAGGGCGAGAAGGTCTACGGCCGCATCGGCACCTACGACATCGAGCGCTCCGGTGTCGGCTTCCTCTTCATGGCGCGCGACCAGGAGCAGTTCGGCGATATCTGGACGGTGATCCAGGCGATGGGCGCGGCCGGCGTCAAGCTCTATTCCACGAGCTCGGCCATCCTCGAACGGGTCGCCGACGGGCGCTTCGTGCTCGGCTACAACATCCTCGGCTCCTATGCGGCCGACTGGGCCGCGCGGCACCCCGATGTCGGCATCGTCCTGCCGAAGGACTATACCGTCGTCATGTCGCGCATCGGCCTCGTGCCGCAGGCGGCCGCCTCGCCGGAACTCGGCCGGCGCTATCTCGCCTTCTTCATGTCGAAGGAGGGCCAGACGATCCTGTCACGTAAATTGCAGATCGCCGCCGTCAGCCCGGAGGTTTCCGGCGCCAACACGGCGAGCACGATGAGCACGATGCTCGGCGCGCAGCTGAAGCCCGTGCCGGTGAGCCCGGGCCTCATGGTCTATCTCGATCAGGTCAAGCGCGCCCGGCTGATCGCCCGCTGGAACGAGGTCCTGCGCACCCAGTAGGCGCCCGCGATCCCCCGATGTCAGGTAGATGTCAGCTTCTTGTGTTGGCTTAGGGTCCTTCCCGTCCGTGGAGGCGGAGGGAAGGCCCGGGAGGAATTTCAGCGGCCGGCGCGCCCGCATTCGCGGCGCCGTCGCCCGCCGTCCTCCCCCATACAACCAACACCGCGCGGACAAGCCGCGCCTGACGGAGGACCGACACTTGAAACATTTCTTCCTGGCATCCCTTATCGCCGGCGCGATGGCGCTTCCGGCCTTTGCCGCGGACTATTCGCTCATCGCGCCCGCCGGCCCCGGCGGCGGCTGGGACCAGACGGCCCGTTCGCTGCAGACGGTCCTGCAGGACGAGAAGATCTCCGACAGCGTTCAGGTCGTGAACGTTCCGGGCGCCGGCGGCACGATCGGCCTTGCGCAGTTCGCCAGCCAGAACAACGGCAATCCGAACGCGCTCATCATCGGCGGCTATGTCATGGTCGGCGCGATCCTCACCAACCAGTCGCCGGTAACGCTCAAGGACGTGACGCCGATCGCGCGCCTCACCGGCGAATATGAGGCCATCGTCGTTCCGGCCTCCTCGCCGATCAAGAACATGGACGACCTCGTCGCGGCCCTGAAGGCCGATCCGGGCGCCGTCTCCTGGGCCGGCGGTTCGGCCGGCGGCGTCGACCACATCGCCGTGGGCCTCATCGCCAAGGCGGCCGGCGTCGACCCGACCAAGATCAACTATGTCGCCTATTCGGGCGGCGGCGAGGCGCTGGCCGCGATCCTCGGCAACCAGGTGACGGCGGGCATTTCCGGCTACGGCGAGTTCGAAGGCCAGGTGAAGGCCGGCACGCTGCGCCTCATCGCGATGTCCAGCGCCGAGCGCATCGACGGCATCGACGCCCCGACCATCAAGGAAGGCGGCCTCGACGTCGTCGTCGAGAACTGGCGCATGGTCGCCGCCGCGCCCGGCCTTTCGGACGAGCAGGTATCGGCCATCAACGCCGATATCGAGAAGGCCGCGACCTCCGATGCCTGGAAGAATATCCTGAAGAGCAAGGGCTGGACCGACACCTACCTTGCCGGCGATGCCTTCAAGGCGCAGCTCGACAAGGATATCGCCTCGACGGAAGGCATCCTCAAGGATATCGGGCTCGTCAAATGAGCGAGGCTCCCTCCTCCCGCAAAACGCGCCGCCCCGACAGGGCGGCGCTCATCATCGCCCCGGCGCTCCTTCTGACCGCCGCCGTGATCTGGTGGGACGTCGCACGCCTTCCCACCGTCAGCACCTATGCCCAGATCGGCCCCGCCACGGTGCCGCACTGGATCGCGATGGGGCTCGTCGTCCTCGGCATATGGACGGGGTTCGAGGCATGGCGCGGCGATTTCCCGGCACGTGAGCCGGTCGCCGGAATGCCGGTCGTCTGTCTCGTCGCAGGCCTTGCCGCGCAGATGCTGCTCCTGAAACCGGCCGGTTTCTCGGTGGCGACGGGCATGCTCTTCGCCCTGACGGCCTTCGGCTTCGGCCGGCGCAGGCTATGGGCGACGATCCCCGTCGGCATCGTCCTTTCCTTCATCGTCTGGGTGATCTTTGCCAAGCTCCTGCAGCTGTCATTGCCCGCCGGACCGCTCGAACACCTGTTCTTCTAAAGGGAACGGCAGATCATGAGCACATTCGAATTCTTCCTTCAGGGCCTTTCCGTCGCGGCCCAGCCGATGAACCTGCTCTACGCGCTCATCGGCGTGACGCTCGGCACCGCGGTCGGCGTGCTTCCCGGCATCGGCCCGGCGCTGACGGTCGCCCTCCTGCTGCCGGTCACCTACAAGCTGGACCCGGCGGGCTCGCTCATCATGTTCGCCGGCATCTACTACGGCGGCATGTACGGCGGCTCCACCGCCTCGATCCTCCTCAACACGCCCGGCGAGAGCGCCTCGATCGTCACCGCGCTCGAGGGCAACAAGATGGCGCGGGCCGGGCGGGGCGGGCCGGCGCTTGCGACGGCGGCCATCGGCTCGTTCGTCGCCGGCCTCATCGCCACGCTCGCGCTCGCCTTCATCGCGCCCTTCATCGTCAAGCTCGCGCTCGTCTTCGGCCCGCGCGAATATTTCGCGCTGATGGTGCTCGCCTTCGTGACGGTGTCCTCCGCCTTCGGCGATTCGACGCTGCGCGGCCTCACCTCGCTCTTCGTCGGCCTGACGCTGGCGATCATCGGCATCGACCAGCTGAGCGGCCAGACGCGCCTTTCCTTCGGTATTCCCGATCTTCTCGACGGCGTGGAGGTGACGACGCTGGCCGTCGCCATGTTCGCCATCGGCGAGTCGCTCTACATCGCCTCCAAGGGCGACGGCGAGCCGGACAAGATCGAGGCCGTCAAGGGCTCGGTCTGGATGAACGCCGCCGACTGGGCGCGGTCCTGGAAGCCGTGGCTTCGCGGCACGGTCATCGGCTTTCCCATCGGCGCGATGCCGGCCGGCGGGGCGGAGATCGGCACGTTCCTTTCCTACGCCGCGGAAAAGCGCCTGACGAAGCATCCGGAGGAATTCGGCAACGGGGCGATCGAGGGCGTGGCGGGCCCGGAAGCGGCCAACAACGCCTCGGCGGCCGGCACGCTCGTGCCGCTCCTGACGCTCGGCCTTCCGACCTCGGCGACGGCGGCGATCATGCTGGCCGGCTTCCAGCAATACGGCCTCCAGCCCGGCCCGCTGCTGTTCGCCTCCAACCCGCAGCTCGTCTGGGGCCTCATCGCCAGCCTCCTCATCGCCAATTTCATGCTGCTGGTGCTGAACCTGCCGATGATCGGCCTGTGGGTGCGGCTGCTGACCATCCCCAAGCCCTGGCTCTATGCGGGTATCCTCGTCTTCGCGACGCTCGGCACCATCGGTGCCAATCCGTCGGTCTTCGAGCTCGGCATGCTGCTCGCCTTCGGCCTCCTCGGCTTTGCCATGCGCATCTTCGGCTATCCGATCGCGCCGGTGGTCGTCGGCCTCATCCTCGGGCCGATGGCCGAGCAGCAATTGCGCCGGGCGCTGGCGATCAGCCAGGGCGACGTGACGGCGCTCTTCATGTCGCCGATCGCGGTCCTGCTGTTCACGCTCGCCGCGCTCGCGATCGTCGTTCCGCTCGTCCTTCGGGCGCGCGGCAAGGGCGAAGTCCTCTCGCAGCTCGCGGCGAACGAGGACTGACACCTTTCTTCATCGAAGAAACAAGGCAGGCCGGGGGCTTCGTTCCCGGCCTGCATGCATTGCATGGCTGGGCTGAGATTCCGTCCGTTGTCCTTTCGGGGCGGAAGCATCATCTTTCGTTCGTAAGCTAAAAGAGAAAGCGAGCAATCCGATGACCTCCCTGCGCAATTCCTTCGCCCATGGCTTTTTCGGCCGGGCCTTCGCCGTACTGAGCGCTGCCAACGCAGCCGCCGCGGCTGTCGAGGGGCACCGCCGCCCGAGGGCACGAGACCTGAAGACGCTCGGCATCAACCCTGCCGACCTGCCGCACGCCTGACGCACGACAGACATTCCCGCATGAGAAGACCCGCCGGTCGCAGGACCGGCGGGTCTTTGTATTTTTCGGTTTCCCGGGTACGCGCCCTGGCGATCCCCGGCGCGATCCGGGGCTTCATTCCGCCCCTCCGGACGGGCCTCAGAGGCCGAAGGCGTCCTTGAACTGGTACCACCAGGAGCCGATGGTGGAATATTGCGCGCGGAACATGCGCCCGCCCGGGAAGGGAATCCAGGGCAGCTTCTCGAACTGGCCGTAGCGCGAAAGATCCCCGTGGATCGCTTCGCTCAGGATCTTGCCGAAGAGGTGCGAGCCGGTGACGCCGTGGCCGGAATAGCCGTGGGCGAAATAGGTGTTCCTGCCGATCTTGCCCATCTGCGGCACGCGCGAGAAGGAGAGGGCGAAATTGCCGCTCCAGGCATAGTCGATCTTCACGCCCTTGAGCGAGGGGAAGACCTTTTCGAGGTTCGGGCGGATTTTTGCGCGCACGTCGGCAGGGTCGGTGCCGCCGTAGACGGTGCCGCCGCCGAAGATCATGCGCTTGTCGGCCGACAGGCGGAAATAGTCGAGGATGTAGCGCACGTCCTCCACGCACATGTCGCTCGGTATGAGCGCATCGGCCCGCTCGGCGCCGAGCGGCTCGGTGGCGATCATCTGGGTGGAGACCGGCATGACGCGCGAGACGAGCTTGGGCACGACATGGCCGAGATAGGCATTGCCGCAGATGACGGCGGTATTCGCCGTCACGCTGCCTTTTGCCGTATGGATCACCGGCTTTTCGGCCTCGTGCTCGACGCGGATGACGGGGGACTGCTCGTAGATCACGCCGCCGAGGGATTCCAGCGCGGCGGCCTCGCCGAGCGTGAGGTTGAGCGGGTGCAGGTGGCCGCCGGTCGTATCCAGCATGCCGCCGACATAGGCGTCGGTGTCGACGAGCTTGCGGATGGCGTCCTTGTCGAGAAGCTGGTGGTCGTCCATGCCGTAGCGCTTCCACAGCGCCTTCTTGTGCTCCAGCTCCTTCATGTGGGCGGGCGTATAGGCGGCGTAGATGTTGCCGTTCTTCAGGTCGCAGTTGATGCCGTATTGCGAGACGAGGCGGCGGATGATCCGGCCGCCCTCCTGGATGACGCCGCCGACGAAGGCCGCGGCCTCCTCGCCGTAGCGGCGCCCGATCGTGTCGAGGCTGGCATTGAGGCCGTTGACGAGCTGGCCGCCGTTGCGGCCGGACGCGCCCCAGCCGATGCCGGCCCCCTCGACCATCACCACCTTGTAGCCGCGTTCGGCAAGGTGGATGGCGGTAGAAAGGCCGGAATAGCCCGCGCCGAGCACGGCGACGTCGGCCGTGACTGCGCCTTCCAGCACCTTCGGCGTTCGGATGATGTTGCGGGAGGCAGCGTAGTAGCTGTCGGGATAGGCGCCGTTGCCGGCATAGGACTGGTTTTGGGCCATCAGACGATTTCCAGATAGGCGCTGAATTCGAAGTCGGTCACCTGTTCGGCGAAGCCGGCGATTTCCTGCCGCTTGCAGGCGATCAGCATCGAGCGCAGGTCCGCATCGAAGATCTCCGAGACGATCGAGCCGTTCTCGAAGGCGGTGACGGCCGAGCCCCATTCCGAGGGGATGCGCGGAAGCTGCGAGAGGTAGGCCCGGCCCGAGACCGGTGCCGGCGGCTCCCACTTGTTACGGATACCGACGAGGGCGGCGCCGAGGATGCCGGCCATGACGAGATAGGGATTGGCGTCGGCGCCGGCGACGCGGTGCTCGATGCGCCGCGCCTTGTTGTTGCCGCCGGGAATGCGGATCGCCGCCGTGCGGTTCTCGTAGCCCCAGGAGATCGAGGTCGGTGCGTGGGTGTCCGGGCGCAGGCGCCGGTAGGAATTGTAGTGCGGGGCGAAGAGCAAAGTGGATTCGGCCATGCCGCGCGTCAGGCCTGCGACGGCGTGCTTCATGATGGCCGAGCCTTCCGCCGTGCCGTCGTCGAAGACGTTGTTGCCGTCCTCGTCGATCACGGAGAAATGCATGTGCATGCCGCTGCCCGAGCGCATGCCGTAGGGTTTCGCCATGAAGGTGGCGGCAAAGCCGTGCTTGCGCGCGACGCCCTTGATGATGCGCTTGAAGAACAATGCGTCGTCGGCGGCCTTCAGGGGATCGTCGGAATGGATGAGGTTGATCTCGAACTGGCCGATGCCGTTTTCCGCCACGGCCGAATCCGCCGGCACGTTCTGCCGCTCGCATTCGGCATAGACGTCGGAGAAGAACTGGCCGAAATCGTCCAACTCGTCGATGGAGAGGATGGCGTCGGAATCGAGGCGCTTGCCGGTATAGGGCGAGATCGGCGGCTCGGCGTGGTCGGGCTCGGCGTCGATCAGGTAGAATTCCATCTCCGAGGCGACGACCGGGCGAAGGCCGAGTTCGTGGTACTGCCGCACGATATGGGCGAGCGCCTGGCGCGGATCGGCAAGGAAGGGCTCCCCGCTCTCCTTGAACAGCCAGAGCGGCACGACGGCGGACGGCTTCAGCGTCCAGTTGACGGGCAGGGCCCCGCGGCCGGTCGGGCTGCAGATGCCGTCCATGTCGCCGCTGGCGAAGACGTGGCTCGAGCCGACGATATCCTCGCCCCACACATCGACGCCCGCGATGGAAAGCGGCATGCGGATGCCGCCCTTCAGCACCTTCTCGGCCTGTCCGACGGGAACGCGCTTGCCGCGCAGGATGCCGTTGAGGTCGCAAATGACCGCCTGGATGCTCTCCACGCCGTCGGCATTGATCAGCCAGTTGGAGTCCTCGTCCAGCACTGTCGCCCTCCTTCCGTATCACATAATTATTTTTGTGATCACATTTTGAAGATATGCACACTTTCTTGTCGTGGGTCAAGCTGCTAGAACCTGTCCGACGGGTAGGATAGCACCCGGCCGCCTTTCGCAGGAGGAATGGATTGGGCAACTTGGCGCTTGAGCCGCTGGACCGACCGGAAGGCATGACGACGCATGAATATGCGCATCGGCGCCTGCGCCAGGCGATCATGGTGGGCTCCATCCGGCCCGGAGAATCGCTGACGATCCGGGGCATCGCCGAGGCGATGGAATCGAGCCCGACGCCGGTGCGCGAGGCCTTGCGGCGCCTCTCCTCGGAAGGGGCGCTACGCGTCCTCGACAACCGCCGCATCATGGTGCCGCGCATGACGGCCGACCGTTTCAGCGAGCTCGTCTCGCTGCGCGCCGTGCTGGAGCAGCATGCCGCCCGCCGCGCCGTGCCGCATATCACCGAGCGGCGCATCGACCGGCTGGAGGAGATCGACAGGGCGCAGGACGAGGCCATCGCCCGCAAGGACAATGCGACCGCGCTGCTCCTCAACCAGGAATTCCACCGCACGCTCTACACGGCCAACCCCGAGCAGGTGATCATGCCGATGGTGGAAAGCGTCTGGCTCCAGCTCGGCCCCTTCCTCGGCATCGCCATGGAGCATGTCGCCCAGCTCTATTTCGTCGACCGTCATCACGAGGCGATCGCGGCGCTGCGCAAGCGCGACGAGGAGGCCGTGGCAGTGGCGATCAAGGCCGATATCTCCGAGGGCATCGGCGGCTTCGAGCGCGCGGCGATCGAGAACCTGCTGCGGCTTGCGGGGCAATAGGCGCCCCCGCATCCGGGGTGTTGCCTTGCCGCGGGCCGCATGCATTGATGAGCCGACACGACTTTCCTTGGGGCAGGCAGATGAAGACGGATGTGATTGTTCTCGGTGCGGGCGTGGTCGGCATTTCGACGGCGACCCATCTGGCGCGGCGCGGCAAGCAGGTCGTGCTGATCGACCGGCGCGGGGCGGCGGAGGAGACCTCCTACGGCAATGCCGGCCTCATCCAGCGCGAGGGTGTCTACCCCTACGGCTTCCCGCATGATTTCGGCGCGCTCTTCCGCTATGCGCTGAACAACACGATCGACGCGCATTACCATCTCTCGGCCATTCCGGGGATCGTTCCGTTCCTGGCGCGCTACTGGTGGCATTCCGGCTTCCGCCAGCACCAGAGCATTGCCCATCTCTATGCGCCGCTCATCGAGAACTCGATCAGCGAGCATGCCGACCTCATCGCCGCCGCCGGTGCCGGGGACCTTATCCGCAAGGACGGCTGGATGAAGGTCTTCCGCACGGAGAAGGCGCGCGATGCAGCCTATGCGGAGGCCGAAAAGCTTTCCGCCAATTTCGGCGTCAACCACCAGAAGCTGACGCCGGCGGAGCTTGCCGCCGCCGAGCCGCATATCCGCGCCGAGCTTACGGGCGGCCTGCGCTGGACGGATCCGTGGTCGATCCTCGATCCGCAGAGCCTTCTGAAGCGCTACCTCGCCTATTTCCAGTCGCTCGGCGGCGAGTTCAAGGCAGGCGACGCGGCCACCATCGAGCATGTGCTGGAAGGCGAGGGCTGGCGCATTGCCACGCCCGAAGGCCCGCTCGAGGCGAAGGACGTCGTCGTCGCGCTCGGGCCCTGGGCCGATACGGTGACGCGCAAGCTCGGCTATCGCTTCCCGCTCGCCGTCAAGCGCGGCTACCATATGCACTATGGTGCGGAGGATGGCGCGAAGCTCAACAACTGGGTGCTCGATGCCGAGCGCGGCTATTTCCTCGCGCCCATGCTGCGCGGCATCCGCCTGACGACCGGCGCCGAATTCGCCAGGCGCGACACGCGCAAGACGCCGGTGCAGCTACGCCGGGCGGAAAAGGTGGCGCGCGAATTCTTCCCGCTCGCCGAGCGGCGCGACGAGGAACCGTGGATGGGCGCGCGTCCCTGCACGCCGGACATGATGCCGATCATCGGCAAGGCCCCGCGCCATGCCGGCCTCTGGTTCGCCTTCGGTCACGCCCATCACGGCATGACCCTCGGCCCCATCACCGGCCGCGTGCTGGCGGAGAAGATGCTGGGCGAGCGAACGGTGATCAATATCGGACCGTACCGGCCGGAGCGGTTCATCGCCTGAGGAAGGCCCGTCCGCTCCGCACCGATGACGCGGAAAAGGGAGGAAGAGCCGGCCGTTCGGGCGGCCGGCTCCGGTTGTCAGGCTTTCTCGCCGAGCTGTGCCGCCACGCGGTCCCCGGCATGCGGGGCCTCGTGATGGCTGAGCGTCCGTTCGCGCCGGTTGTGGCGGATCGACGACCAGAGCGAGATGCCGATCAGCGTTGCGCCGCCGAGGCCCGTAATGACCTCCGGGATATGCACCAGGGTCTGGCAGTACATGACCACCGACAGGATCAGGATCGCGTAGAACGCGCCGTGCTCCAGGTAGCGGTATTCGGCGAGCGTGCCCTTTTCGACGAGCATGATCGTCATCGAGCGCACATACATGGCGCCGATGCCGAGGCCGATGGCGATGACGAAGAGGTTCTGCGTCAGCGCGAAGGCGCCGATGACACCGTCGAAGGAGAAGCTGGCATCGAGCACTTCGAGGTAGACGAAGGCGCCGAGGCCGCCCTTGGCCGCTTCCGACATCGTCTTCTGCGAGGCATCGAGCAGCCCGCCGACCACTTCCACCGCAAGGAAGGTGAGGAGGCCGTAGACGGCCGCATGGACGAAGGTGTTCGACGCTTCGCCCTCCAGCAGGTTGGAGAAGACGAGGATCAGCGCGAGAACGAAGGCGATCTCGATGCCCTTGACGGTCGCCGAGCGCGCCATGTGCTTCTCGATGAAGCCGATCCAGTGCACCTCCTTCTCATGGTTGAAGAAGTAGGTGAGGCCGACCATCATCAGGAAGGTGCCGCCGAAGGCGGCGATCGGCAGGTGTGCCTCGTGCATGATGCGGGCGTATTCCTGCGGCTCGCGCGCGGCGAGCACCACGGCGTCGACCGGGCCGATGCCGGCGGCGATGACGACGATCAAAAGCGGGAAGACGATGCGCATGCCGAAGACGGCGATGAGGATGCCCCAGGTCAGGAAGCGGTGCTGCCACACCGGCGTCATGTCCTTGAGCTTGTTGGCGTTTACGATGGCGTTGTCGAAGGAAAGCGAGATTTCCAGCACCGCGAGCACGGTGCAGATGAAGAAGACGCTCGCCATGCCGGCAAGCGTTCCGGTCGACTGCCAGCCGAGCCAGCCGCCGAGCACCAGGCCGATGGCGGTGACGATGAAGGCCCAGGTGAAATAGGAGAGGGTGGATTTGCTGGTCACGACCGTGCCTCCATGCTGGAGGAGATACGGGACGTGAGATTGCGCATACCACAACGGGCATGCGGGTGAGGCATGGTCAGGATGTTCATGTGCGTTTGAATCCGCCGGCTTATTGCTGGCGGTACCGACATCACGAGAGCGCCGTAAAAACTCTCGCCAGAGGGGCCCGGCACCAGGGTTCACCGCGGCAACCGATGTCAAAGGCCGCGGATGGCCGATGTTGTTACCGAAGTCGCCGTCCGCGTCAAGAGGCAGGGTGCTGCAGCCCGTGAAACGCGGCAGGCGGCTTTCTGTTCCGGTTTTGACGACGGGCCCTGTACCAGGCCCCCCGTCCGTTCCTATATTCGGGCCACGCTGATTTGCCGGAAAGGACATGCCATGACCGAAGCCCCTATCGATCCCGCCCTCGTCGACTGGAGCGGCCCGGGCGGCCTGCCGCGTTTCGACCTGGTGAGGGACGAGGCATTTGCGGCCGGCTTCGATGCGGCGCTTGCGGCCCATGAGGCGGAGATCGACGCGATCGCGAACAATCCCGAAGCGCCGACCTTCGAGAACACCGTCGTCGCGCTGGAAGTCGCGGGCGATGCGCTGTCGCGCGTCTCGGCCCTCTTCTGGAGCCGGGCCGGCGCCAACACCAACGACACGATCCAGGCGCTGGAGCGCGAGATCGCGCCGAAGATGTCGCGGCACTATTCGAAGATCGGCACCAATGCGGCGCTCTTCGCGCGCATCGATGCGCTTTGGCAGGGCCGTGCGGCGCTGAACCTCTCGCTGGAGCAGACGCGGGTGCTGGAACGGCACTGGAAGGGCTTCGTCAAGTCGGGCGCCAAGCTTGAAAAGCCCGAGCAGGAGCGGCTTTCGGCGATCAACGAGACGCTGGCCGGGCTCGGTGCGAAATTCGGCCAGAACGTGCTCGCCGACGAGAAGAACTGGGTACTCTTCCTCGATGAAGGCGAGGCGCTCGATGGCCTGCCGGATTTCCTGAAGGATGCGATGGCGGCCGCCGCGCGCGAGCGGGGCCATGACGGGCGCTACGCCGTCACGCTGTCGCGCTCCATCATCGAGCCGTTCCTGACCTTTTCTGCCCGCCGGGACCTGCGCGAGCAGGCGTTCCGCGCCTGGGTGGCGCGCGGGGCGAACGACGGCGAGACGGACAATCGCGGCATCGTCAAGGAGACGCTGGCGCTGCGGTCTGAAAAGGCCGGCCTGCTCGGCTATAAGAATTTCGCGGCGCTCAAGCTCGACAACACCATGGCGAAGACGCCGGAGGCGGTGAACGGTCTCCTGATGCAGGTCTGGGAAAAGGCCGTGGCGCGGGCACGCGAGGAGGAGGCGGAGCTTGCCGCGCTCATCGCCGAGGAGGGCCGCAATCATGAGGTCATGCCCTGGGACTGGCGCTACCATGCGGAAAAGCTGCGCGCGAAGAAATTCGATTTCTCCGAGGCGGAGCTGAAGCCTTATCTCCAGCTCGAAAAGATCATCGAGGCCTGCTTCGATGTCGCCGAACGCCTGTTCGGCATCCGCGCCGTCGAGAAGACGGGCGTTCCGATCTATCACCCGGACGTGCGGGTCTTCGAGATCCGCGACCGCGAGGACAGGCTGGTCGCCATGTTCCTCGGCGATTATTTCGCGCGCGCCTCCAAGCGCTCCGGCGCGTGGATGAGCGCCTACCAGAGCCAGCATCGACTGCCGCTGCCGAACGGCGCGGTCGGTGAAATCCCGATCATCTACAACGTCTGCAATTTCGCAAAGCCCGCCGAGGGCAAGCCGGCGCTGCTTTCGCTCGACGATGCGCGCACGCTCTTCCATGAGTTCGGCCATGCGCTGCACGGCATGCTCTCCGATGTCACCTATCCCTCCGTCTCGGGCACGGGCGTTTCGCGCGACTTCGTCGAGCTGCCCTCGCAGCTTTACGAACACTGGCTGACGGTGCCGGAAATCCTGACGCGCTATGCGGTGCACTACAGCACGGGCGAGGCGATGCCGCAGGCGCTGCTCGACAAGGTGCTGGCCGCCCGCACGTTCAATTCCGGCTTCGCGACGGTGGAGTTCACCTCTTCCGCGCTGGTCGACATGGCCTTCCATACGCAAGGTCCGGTGGAGGACCCGATGGCGGTGCAGGCGGAGGTGCTTGAAAGGATCGGCATGCCGCAATCCATCGTCATGCGGCATGCGACGCCGCACTTCCAGCACGTCTTCTCCGGTGACGGCTATTCGGCGGGCTACTATTCCTACATGTGGTCGGAAGTGCTGGATGCCGATGCCTTCGCCGCATTCACGGAGACGGGCGATGCCTTCAACCCGGAAATGGCCGCGCGCCTGAAGACCTATATCTATTCCGTCGGTGGCTCGGTCGATCCCGAAGATGCCTACAAGGCCTTCCGCGGCAAGCTGCCGACGCCCGAGGCGATGCTGGAGAAGAAGGGCCTGGCGGCCTGAAAGTCGCCGTCCTTCCGCCGAGCCGTGCGCCGGGCCGACAACAGAGTTGCGGCCCGCCCCTTTCGCATTTGCGCAAAAACATGTATGAGCCCGGCCATTGAAGACGGCGCCCTCGTTTTGCGCGCGCCCCTGAACCTCAGAGATTATACAATGTCCATCCGCAATATCGCGATCATCGCGCACGTCGACCATGGCAAGACCACGCTGGTCGACGAGCTTCTGAAGCAATCCGGCTCGTTCCGTGAAAACCAGCGCGTCGCCGAGCGCGTCATGGACTCCAACGACATCGAAAAGGAACGCGGCATCACCATCCTCGCCAAGGCCACCTCGGTCGAATGGAAGGGTGTCCGCATCAATATCGTCGACACGCCCGGCCACGCCGACTTCGGCGGCGAGGTGGAGCGCATCCTCTCGATGGTGGACGGCGCGATCGTCCTCGTCGACAGTTCGGAAGGCCCGATGCCGCAGACCAAGTTCGTGGTCGGCAAGGCCCTCAAGGTCGGCCTCAAGCCCATCGTCGCCATCAACAAGATCGACCGCCCGGACGGCCGCCACGAGGAAGTGCTGAACGAGGTCTTCGACCTCTTCGCCAATCTCGACGCCACCGACGAACAGCTCGACTTCCCGATCCTCTACGGTTCGGGCCGCAATGGCTGGATGAATGTCAACCCGGAAGGCCCGCAGGACGAAGGCATGGCGCCGCTGCTCGACCTCGTGCTGAAGCACGTGCCGGAGCCGAAGGTCGCCGAAGGCCCGTTCCGCATGATCGGCACGATCCTCGAGGCCAACCCCTTCCTCGGCCGCATCATCACCGGCCGCATCCATTCCGGCTCGATCAAGCCGAACCAGACCGTCAAGGTCATCGGCCAGGACGGCCAGCTCATCGAGAACGGCCGTATCTCGAAGATCCTCGCCTTCCGCGGCATCGAGCGTACGGCGATCGAAGAGGCCCATGCCGGCGACATCGTCGCGATCGCGGGCCTCACCAAGGGCACCGTCGCCGACACGTTCTGCGACCCGTCGGTCATGGAAGCCCTCAAGGCCCAGCCGATCGACCCGCCGACCGTCACCATGTCCTTCATCGTCAACGATTCTCCGCTTGCCGGCACCGAGGGCGACAAGGTGACGAGCCGCGTCATCCGCGACCGCCTCTTCAAGGAAGCCGAAGGCAACGTCGCGCTGAAGATCGAGGAATCGGGCGACAAGGATTCGTTCTTCGTCTCCGGCCGCGGCGAACTGCAGCTCGCCGTCCTCATCGAGACCATGCGCCGCGAGGGCTTCGAGCTTGCCGTCTCGCGTCCGCGCGTCGTCATGCACAAGGATGAGACCACCGGCCAGATGCTGGAGCCGATCGAGGAGGTCGTCATCGACGTCGACGAGGAGCATTCCGGCGTCGTCGTGCAGAAGATGTCCGAGCGCAAGGCCGAGATGGTCGAGCTGCGTCCGTCCGGCGGCAACCGCGTCCGCCTCGTCTTCTTCGCCCCGACCCGTGGCCTCATCGGCTACCAGTCGGAGCTTTTGACGGATACGCGCGGCACGGCGATCATGAACCGCCTGTTCCACGACTACCAGCCCTACAAGGGCGAGATCGGCGGGCGCGTCAACGGCGTGCTGCTCTCCAACGAAGCGGGCGAGGCCGTCGCCTACGCGCTCTTCAACCTGGAAGACCGCGGCCCGATGGTCATCGACGCGGGCGAGAAGGTCTATATGGGCATGATCGTCGGCATCCATACGCGCGACAACGACCTCGAAGTGAACGTGCTCAAGGGCAAGAAGCTCACCAACATCCGCGCCGCCGGCAAGGACGAGGCCGTGCGCCTGACGCCGCCGATCAAGATGACGCTGGAGCGGGCCCTTTCCTGGATCCAGGACGACGAGCTCGTCGAGGTGACGCCCAAGTCGATCCGCCTGCGCAAGCTCTATCTCGACCCGAACGACCGCAAGCGATTCGAAAAGCAGCGCGCCGCCAGCGTGGCGTAAGCGTCGCCTTCCCGGAACGATACACTGTGCACCCCGGCGCTTGCGCCGGGGTTTTTCATGTGTGTGCCACCTTTTTACGGCTTGTGACGTTTGTTAAAAAAGCGTTAACTTTTCGGGATGCCGCAGGGAACTCGCCTGTGGGCAAGGCAGGCCTCCGGACCGTGCGGGATTCCGGCGGAATCGGTGGCGGAATAAGAGTGGTGTTATGAAGACACTGTCGATCGATGTGCGGCGGGCCGAGCCGCAGGATGCGCGCGCGATATCCGAGACACACCGGGTATCGTGGCTGCAGGCCTATGGCGGCCTCATTCCGCACAAGCCGCTCAACCAGATGGTCGATCGCCGCGGCGAGACTTGGTGGCGCAAGGCAACGCGCGGCCCGGCGACGCTCTTGGTGCTCGATGTCGCCGGCACGGTGGCGGGTTATGCCACGCTCGGCCTCAACCGCGCCCGCGCCCTGCCGCAGGAAGGCGAGATCTACGAGATTTACCTGCGCCCGGAATACCAGGGCATCGGCCTCGGCCGCCTGCTCTTCGGCGAGGCGCAGCGGCTCCTCAAATCGCTCGGCTGCAACGGATTGATCGTCTGGTGCCTCGAAGACAGCGAGCATGCCTATCGCTTCTTCCGCTCCGCGGGCGGGCGCGACATCGCCGAAGGCATGGAGAATTTCGGCGAGAAGGACCTGAAGAAAATCGGGTTCGTCTGGCCCTGAGACAGGGCGGGGCGGCCTTCGGCGAAAGTCATGTTGCGCTGCAACGGGATTCGCATTAGGAAGCCCGCAATCAACCGCACTTCAGGAGCCCCCCATGCGTATCGATGCGATTTCCGTTGGCAAGAACCCGCCGGACGACGTGAACGTCATTGTCGAGGTGCCGGTCGGCGGCCAGCCGATCAAGTACGAGATGGACAAGGAAGCCGGTGCGCTCGTCGTCGACCGCTTCCTCTACACGCCGATGACCTATCCGGGCAATTACGGCTTCGTGCCGCACACGCTTTCCGAAGACGGCGACCCGATCGACGTGCTGATCGCCAACACCCGTCCGCTCGTTCCGGGCTGCGTCATCAACGTGCGCCCGATCGGCGTTCTCGTGATGGAAGACGACGGCGGCAAGGACGAGAAGATCATCGCCGTGCCGGTGCCGAAGCTGACGCGCCGCTACGACAAGGTCGAGAACTACACGGACCTGCCGGAAATCACGCTCAAGCAGATCGAGCACTTCTTCTCGCACTACAAGGATCTGGAGCCCGGCAAGTGGGTGAAGATCGCCGGCTGGCAGGACGTTGCCGTCGCCAAGAAGATGATCCTCGAAGCCGTGGATCGCTACAAGGCCTCGAAGTAAGCCTGTCCGCCTTCAAAGACAAAACCCTCCGGCCCGCTCGGTCCGGAGGGTTTTTCTTTGGGATCGCGCGGACGCTCAGAGGATGGCGGGCGCAAGGACCGTGCGGATGACCTGTTCGAGGAAGAACAGGATGACGAGCACGACGAGCGGCGACAGGTCGACGCCGCCGAAATTCGGCAGCACGCGGCGGATCGGGCGGTAGACCGGCTCGGTCAGCTGGTAGAGCGAGCGGCCGATGGTGGCGATCACCTGATTGTTCGCGTTGATGACATTGAAAGCATAGAGCCAGGAGAAGATCGCCGAGGCGATCACCAGGAACCATGCGATGTTGATGATGAACAATAGGGTGTTGATGACCGCTATCATTGGCGTCTCCGATTGGTTTTCGTGCTGACATGTAGCCATTGCCGGCCCGGCCAGCAAGGCCGGGGCCCCCGCAGGGCGGCAACATGTTTAACGATGGGGGCGATTTTGCCCTTCAGCCCTCGTGGAAGATGCGCTCGAGGAAGGCCGTCATCCAGAGCCTGAGCGCCGCATCGTGCAGGAGGCGGCCGTCGAGATGGGCACGGCCGACCTGCGCGCCCGGCAGCTCGAAGCGGTGTGCGCCGCGCACGACCCAGCGGTGCATCATGGCGAGCGTCAGTTCGCCGTGGAACTGGATGCCCCAGGCATTCTCGCCATAGCGGAAGGCCTGGTTCTCGTAATGCTGGCCGGTGGCGAGCAGCGTCGCGCCGCCCGGAAGGTCGAAGCCCTCGCGGTGGAACTGGTAGACCATGTCCGGCCAGGCCATGAGGGCCGCGCCCGCCTCCGTCGCCTTCAGCGGATACCAGCCGATTTCCGCCCAGCCCTCCTCGTGGCTGCGCACCGTGCCGCCCAGATGGCGCACGAGCATCTGCGCGCCGAGGCAGATGCCGAGGAAGGGTCGGTTCTCCTTCAACGGCAGGGACAGCCAGTCGATCTCCCGGCGCACATAGGGCTCGGTGTCGTTGGCGCTCATCGGCCCGCCGAAGACGACGGCGCCGGCATGGTGCTCCAGCGTTTCCGGCAAGGGATCGCCGAGAACCGGGCGGCGGATATCCAGCGCATGGCCCATCGCCTGGAGGATATGGCCGACGCGTCCGGGACTGGAGGCCTCCTGGTGGAGGACGACGAGGACGGGGCGCCTGCGAGGCGGCTTGCGCGGGAAATCGAGCATGGCTTAACCGTCCTCCGGCGGCTCCTGCCCGGCCGCCGGGCCGACCCGTCCGGCCACTTCCTGCCGCTTCATGATGCGCTCGCGGCCCGATACGCCGAGAAGGTCGGCGATGCGCCAGATGGCGTGGTCCTCCATCTCGCTGCGGTTGCCGTCCGCATAGACGATTTCCCACAGAAGGCCGATGAGGCCGACGCGCTGCTCTTCCGTCAGCTGGCGCTTCAGCTCGGAGGTGAAGCGGAAGAAGTCGATCGCCTCGCTCTCGGCGTCGCTTCCGGCGGCGACCAGCGCATCCAGCTCCGCCTCGTCCACGCCGTAGAATTCCTTAAAACGGGCACGCAGCGCCTTTCTTTCCACCTCCAGCACCTTGCCGTCCGCCTCCATCACCTGGATGCAGAGCGCCATGACGGCAACGCGCGGATCGTCGGCGGCAAAAACCGGCTTGGCGTCGCCGGAAAGGCTCGCCAGGAAGTGCTGCAAGCGTTCGAACATCGGTTATGCGCCCCGTTCCCTGAAGTTCTCAGAACAATTTGAAGCTGCTCGTGTCGTCCCGCCGGACGGCGGCGCCGACCTTGACGCCCGGATCGTCCGGCAGGCCGTAGAAGGGGCGTTCCTCTTCCTCGTCCCCTGCCGGGGCGGCCTCGGCCTTTTGCGTCGTTTCGGTCTTTGCCGGGATGGTCTCGACGGAAGCGGCGACGATGACCGGCGGTTCGGCCTTGACGGTCTCCACCGTCTCGGCCTTCGCGGCGGGCCGCGTCTCGATGGCAATGGGCGGCAAGGTGCGGATGGCCTCGTCCACTGTGTTGGCGGAGCCTTCCTCGATCGGTCCCTGCAATTCGCTGACCGGCGTTTTCCATTCGAAGGCGTCGAGCCGGCCGGTGACGGGCGAGACGGCGCGCCATTCCGGCGCGGTGATGCCGTCGGCGGTCCAGGCCGGATCGCGCGGGGCCTTCAGCGCCTGGTTCATCCAGTGGCGGATGCGGCCCTGGTCGCCCGTCTCGGCGTCCTCGATATCCGCAAGCAGCAGGAAGGCGCTTTCGCGCGGGGCAAGGCGCGCGGCGGCCTCCGCCTTGGCGCGGGCAAGGGTAAAGTCGCGTGTCTCCAGCGCGGCCTCGGCGACGGCATAGAGCGCCTCGGCATTGTTGGGGCGCATCGCTTCCAGCTTTTCCGCCCGCTTCAGGCGGTCGGCGGCCGAATCCCCGCTGCGGGCACGCACGTAGAGCCGCGCCACGTCGCCATGCGCCGTCGCCTTCCAGAGCCTTTCGAGAATGGAGGCGGCCTTGCGCAGGTTGTCCTCGCGCAGATACGCCTTCGCCTCGATGAGGCCGGCCGGCACGAAAGTCTCGTCGAGCTTCAAGGCCTGATGGGCGTCCTCGCGCGCGCCCTTCGGGTCGGCATCGAGCTTTTCCGCGGCGCGGGCGGTGAGCAGCACGGCCTTGCGGCGGGTATAGGTCTTCTTCTCCTCTGCTGAACCGGAGCGGCCGTCGCCGAGGAGCTTCAGCGCCTCGTCCCAGTCGCCGACCTCGGAGCGGTATTCGAGCGCGGCTTCCGTCGCCCAGGGAAGCTGCGGGGCCTTTTCGGCGGCGCGCTCGGCATATTGCCGGGCGGCCTCGTTGGCGCCGAGGCGGCGGGCCTCCAGATAGAGGCCGCGCAGGCCGAGTTCCCGCGTCTCCGGGTCGTCGGCCATCAGCTCGAACTTCTTGCGCGCGTCATCGTAGCGGCCCTCGATCATCGCGGCCTGCGCTTCGAGGAGGTGGATGAGCGGTTCCTGGTCGGCGCTGAGGAGGCCCTTAGTGCGGCCGAGCATCTTTCTTGCGCCGGCCGCATCACCAGCGCCGGCGGCGATGAGGCCGGTGGAGAGCGCCTGGTAGCCGCGGTCGCGCTTGCGGGCGCGGAAATAGCGCTGGATCGAATGCGGCGAGGTCCAGATCACGCGGACCAGCCACCAGCAGAGCATGATGGCGACGATGAGCGAGACGATGAGCGTGGCGGCCACCATCAGGCTCATGTCGGCGCGCTGGCCCTGCCAGATGATCGAGAGTTCGCCGGGCCGGTCGGCAAGCCAGGCGAAGCCCCCGGCAAGCGCAAGGACGAAGAGCGCGAAGACCAGAATGCGTATCATGAAGCCTTCTCCTCAGCCCTGCCTTGCGGCATTCGTCATGGCGCCGGAAACCGCGGCGCCCACCAGCTCTTCGACGTCGACGCGCGCGTCGAGCTTCATCTTGTAGTCCGCGCCTGCGGCCTGGCCTTTTTCCGGGAGCGCCTGCCATTCGATGGCGGCGCCCTTGAAATCGCCGTTCTGCAGCTTGTTCTCGATGCGGGCGACGATCGCCTCGGGCGTATCGCCCTCGATGCTGCCGACCGGTCGCACGCGGATCGCAGAGGCGGCGCTCGCCATCAGGCGGTTGACGATGCCCTGGTCGCCTTCCGGCTGGTGCACGGCATCGAGGATCGCATCGGCCGCACCGTCGAAATCGCGCACCAGATCGGAGCGGGACGGCACGCCCACGGCGGCATGCTCGCGCAGGCCTGCCACGGAGGGATCGTCGGGCGCGACGCTGGCGAAGGCCTCCAGTTCAGCCAGATAGGGACCGCCGCGGTCGATGGCGGTCTTCAAGGCGCTCGCGGCGACGGCCCGCGCCATGGAAACGTCGCTCGGCGCCTCCAGCTTCTCCTCGGCGGCGGCAATGCGTTCGGTGAGCTCGCTTTGCGAGCTGGTGACCGCATCGTTCGTGCGGGCGACAGCCTCACGCAGCGCAGCAAGCTCGGTCGTTAGCCGGGTAACGTCGGCCGCGAGCTTCTCGGAATCTCCGGACGGCGCCGCGTCCTTCGTGCTTCCCGCGGACTGTTCCAGGGCGGCAAGGCGCGTTTCGATGGGCTGGAGGTCGACAGGGCCCGCCTGCCCGGAAAGCTGCGTCTTCAGGGCCGCGACCTCGTTGGAAAGGGTGGCTACCGTGCTGTCGCCGCCGGCCCGTTCGGGCCCTAGCGCGGGGAGGTAGCCGCCATATTGCAGGCTGCCGGCGCCGAGAAGGGCGATCAGGCCGCCGAGAATGCCGGCAGCCAGCGGGCCGGCATTGCCGCCGCGCTGCGCGGGCGGCGGCGTCTCGGCGCGGGTCGGCTCCTCATAGGCGGAGCGGGCGGGTTCCAGCGGCTCCTGCTTTTCCGCGACGGGTTCCTCGGGTGTGTCCGCGGCGACGGTTTCGGCGGCGGACGGTTCCGTAGCCTCGGCTTCCTCGGCGGCAAGGGCCGCGTCGCTGTCGGAGGGCGGAACGGCTTCAAGGTCGATCGTCACGGGCTCGTCGCCGGCCTTCTTTCGACGGGACGGGGTTTCCGGTTCCATGGCGACCTCCTCGCGTTCATGTGCATTGCACTAAACGTAGACAGGGATGGCGGAGAGGGAAAGACCCTTGCGGCAAATTCGTCCGCCGGGACTTGCGCTTAGAGAAGCGCGAGCAGGCTTTCCTCGTCGGGGGCGGCGGCAATCGCCACCCGCGCCGCGAAGGGATCCGGCACGGCCGCCGCGACATTGGCGCTCATGCACAGGAGGCGCAGCGAATGAAAGCGCTCCGGCGCTTCGGCAAGCGGCAGAAGGGCGAAGAAGGCGCGGGCGCTTTCGCGCGAATAGAGGAGCGCGGCATCCGGCACGGGTGCAAGAAGCGCTGCATCGATCTCGGCCGGCGAGGGCGTAAGCGGCACCATGCGGTAGGCCTCGACGGTGCGGAAGGGAATGTCCGCTTCTTCCAGCCGGTGCTCGAAGCCCGGCGCGCGCGGAGAGCCGGCAAGATAGAGGATCGGGCCATCCGGCCGGGTATGGGCGAGAATGGTTCCGGCAAGGCTTTTCCCGTCGCCCCCACCGGCGGTCACGGCAAGGAATCCGGCACGGCGGGCGGCCTCCGCCGAAGCCTCGCCAACGGCAAAAAGGGGCGTTTTCCGGTGCGGCGCAACGTCCTCGCCGATCCCGGCGAGGAGGCGGGCTGCCTCCGCGCTGGTGATGGCGATGGTAGCATGGGGTTCCGCAAGCGCGGCCTTCACCGCTGCGATGTCGTGTTCGGCCTTCGACAAGGGCAGGCGCACGGCCTCATGTCCCAGCGCCGCGAGCTTTTCGGCGGTGCTGCTTGCCGCGGGCTCGGGGCGCAGGACGAGGACGCGCATGGGATCAGCCCCAGCTTGCGAAGAAATCCGCTCCGGCCTTGGCGCGGATCGCTTCGCCGGCCTTCTCGCCGAGCGCGGCGGCGTTTGCGGCCGGGCCGCTCGTCTCGATCTCGTGGAAGCGGCTGCCGTCCGGCGTCAGGATCATGCCGCGGAAGGAGAGGTCTTCGCCCTCGACGGTCGCGTAGCCGGCGATGGGCGCGCGACAGGAGCCGTCGAGCGTGGCGAGGAAGCCGCGCTCGCAGGAGACGGCGGCGCGGGTCGCGCGGTCGTCGATGGCCGACAGCAGGGCATCCATGCGCGCATCGCCGATGCGGCTCTCGATGCAGATCGCGCCCTGCGCCGGGGCGGGCGGGAAGACGGCGGGATCGAGGATCTCCGTCGGCACGTCCTCCTTGCCGAGGCGCTTCAGGCCGGCATAGGCGAGCAGCGTCGCATCCGCCTGGCCTTCGGCGAGCTTGCCGAGGCGGGTATCGACCTGGCCGCGGAAGACGATGACGTTGAGGTCCGGCCGAAGCCGGCGGATGAGTGCCTGGCGGCGCAGCGAGGCCGAGCCGACCGTCGCGCCGGCCGGCAGGTCGAGGAGGCGTCTTGCGGTGCGGCCGATGAAGGCGTCGCGCACGTCCTCGCGCGGCAGGAAGGCAGAGAGGTAGAGGCCGTCCGGCAGCTTCGTCGGCATGTCCTTGGAGGAATGCACGGCGAAATCGAGCGCGCCGGAGGAAAGCTGCGCCTCGATCTCCTCGGTGAACAGGCCCTTGCCGCCGATCAGCGCCAGCGAGCGGTCGGTGATGCGGTCGCCCTTGGTCGACAGCACGACGATCTCGAACATTTCCTCCGGCAGGCCGTGCGCCGCCATCAGGCGCGCGCGGGTCTCGTGGGCCTGGGCGAGCGCCAGCGGGCTGCCGCGCGTGCCGATCCTGAAAGGTTTTGTTTGCATCCGCCTTGATCCATTGTTACCGGGATGTCTCGTAACCGGCTTTAAAGCCGCCCGCAATCGATCCAAGTGCTTCATGTCGCCCCACCTGACCATTCTCGGCATCGAAACGAGCTGCGACGAGACCGCCGCCTCCGTCGTTTCGCGCAATGCCGACGGCAGGGGCGAAATCCTCGGCGAGGTCGTGCTGAGCCAGCTGGAGGAGCACAGCGCCTATGGCGGCGTGGTGCCGGAGATCGCGGCGCGCGCCCATGTCGAGGCGCTGGACAGCCTGATTTCCGAAGCGCTTCTGCGCGCGGGAAAGTCACTTGGCGATGTCGATGCGATCGCCGCAACGAGCGGGCCGGGGCTGATCGGCGGGCTCATCGTCGGGCTGATGACCGGCAAGGCCATCGCGCGGGCGACGGGCAAGCCGCTCTATGCGATCAATCACCTCGAAGGCCATGCGCTGACGGCGCGGCTGACGGACGGGCTCTCCTTCCCCTATCTCATGCTGCTCGTCTCCGGCGGCCATACCCAGCTCGTGCTGGTGCGCGGCGTCGACGACTACGAGCGATGGGGCACGACCATCGACGATGCGCTCGGCGAAGCCTTCGACAAGACGGCAAAGCTCCTCGGCCTGCCCTATCCCGGCGGACCGGCGGTGGAGCGCATGGCGAAGGCGGGCAATCCCGAGCGCTTCACCTTTCCGCGCCCGCTCGTCGGCGAGGCGCGGCTCGATTTCTCCTTCTCCGGGCTGAAGACGGCGGTGCGGCAGGCGGCGCAATCCATCGAGCCGGTGACGGAGCAGGACATCGCCGATATCTGCGCCTCCTTCCAGCGCGCCGTCTCGCGTACGATGAAGGACCGCATCGGCCGCGGGCTGGAGCGGTTCCGCGCGCTCTATCCGGATAGCGAAGCGCCGGCGCTCGTCGTTGCCGGCGGCGTGGCGGCGAATGCCGAGCTGCGCTCCACCTTGCAGGCGCTCTGCGACAGGAACGGTTTTCGTTTCGTCGCGCCGCCGCTGGCGCTCTGCACGGACAATGCCTCGATGATCGCCTGGGCGGGGCTGGAGCGCATGGCGGCCGGCCTTGCGCCGGACGATCTTGCCGTCGCGCCGCGCTCGCGCTGGCCGCTCGACCGCGAGGCGGCGACGCTGCTCGGCTCGGGCAAGCGGGGGGCCAAGGCATGACGGTCAGTTCGCGCATCGCCGTCGTCGGCGCGGGGGCTTTCGGAACGGCGCTGGCAAGTGTCGCGGCGGCCAGCGGCGGCGAAGTCACGCTGATCGGCCGCAATGCCGACGTCGTCGAAACCCTGCGCGCGACGCGGCGCAACGAGAAGGTCCTGCCCGGCATCGACCTGCCGGAAACGCTTGCCTACAGCGCCGATGCGGAAGCGGTGCGGGGCGCCGGCATCGTGCTCTTTGCCATGCCCTCGCAGGCGCAGCGCATGGCCGCGCGCAGCCTCGCGCCGCTGCTGGCGCCGGGCACGGCGGTGGTGATCTGCGCCAAGGGCATGGAAAAGGAAAGCGGCCGCCTGCTGACGGACGTGCTGGAAGAGGAATTGCCCGGCCGCGAGATCGCCGTGCTCTCCGGCCCCGGCTTTGCCGCCGATATCGCCAAGGGCCTGCCGACGGCGATGGTGATCGCCGCGCGGACGGCGGAGATCGGCGCGGCGCTGGCGCAGGCGCTTTCCGGCCCGACCTTCCGGCTCTATCCCTCGACGGACAGGATCGGCGTGCAGCTCGGCGGCGCGCTGAAGAACGTGCTGGCGATCGCCTGCGGCATCATCGAGGGCGCCCGGCTCGGCGATTCGGCGCGCGCCGCGCTCATCTCGCGCGGGCTTGCGGAGCTGTCGCGCTTCGTCGCGGCCCATGGCGGCGACGGGGCGACGGTGACGGGCCTTTCCGGCCTCGGCGACCTCGTTCTCACCGGCACCAGCCATCAGTCGCGCAACCTGCGCTTCGGCATCGCGCTCGGCCGGGAGGGCGATGCGCGCGGCTGGTCGGGCGATCTTGTCGAAGGCGCCTTCGCCGCCTCGGTCGCCTCGACCGTTGCCGCGCAGAAGGGCATCGACATGCCGATCACCGACGCCGTTGCCCGCATCATCGACGGCACGCTCGACGTGAAGACCGCCATCGGGCAGCTGATGACGCGCCCGATCACCCAGGAATGACGGAAGGAAAGGATCGCCTCATGCATTTCGCGTTCATCTGCCAGGACAAGCCCGGCGCGCTCCAGATACGCCTCGACACCCGCCCGGAGCATCTTGCCTACCTCAATGCGCTCAACGCGGACGGCAAGCTCGGCTTTGCCGGCCCCTTCCTCGACGGCGACGGCAAGTCGGTCGGCAGCCTCGTCGTGGTTTCGGCCGAGACGATCGACGAGGCGCGGCAGATCGCCGGGAACGATCCCTATGCCAAGGCCGGCCTCTTCGCGAATGTCGAGGTGAGGGCCTGGAACTGGGTCTTCAACAAGCCGGAGGCCTGATCCCCCATGGCATTCTGGCTCTACAAGTCCGAGCCCTTCAAGTTCTCCTGGGAGAAGCTCAAGTCGAAGGGCGAGGCCGGCGAGGAATGGGACGGCGTGCGCAACTACCAGGCGCGCAACAACATGCGGGCCATGAAGATCGGCGACAAGGGCTTCTTCTACCACTCCAACGAGGGGCTGGAGATCGTCGGCATCACCGAGGTCTGCGGCCTGTCGCATCCCGATTCCACGGCCGGCGAGGATTCGCGATGGGACTGCGTGGATATCCGCGCCGTGCGCGACATGCCGCGGCCGGTCTCGCTCAAGGAGATCAAGGCCAATCCGGCGCTCTCCAACATGTCGCTCGTCACCTCCATGCGCCTTTCCGTGCAGCCGGTGACGGAGGAGGAGTGGATCGAGGTCTGCCGCATGGGCGGTCTCGACGATCCGCCGCGCTGATGCTGCCGACGTGAGAACGGATCCCGAGGTCTTCATCCGCGACAACACCGGCGTGCTTTGCCCGCCGCATGTGCCGGAGGTGCGGCTGCGGCTTGCCAGCGAAGCGCACGACCTCTGGCTGAAGACGGAACAGGAACTGGAGGAGATCGGCCTGCCGCCGCCCTTCTGGGCCTTCGCCTGGGCCGGCGGGCAGGGGCTTGCCCGCCATGTGCTCGACCATCCCGGCCTCGTCGCCGGAAAGCGCGCCCTCGATTTCGCCAGCGGCTCCGGTCTTGTCGGCATCGCGGCGCGGCTGGCGGGCGCTTCAGCGGTGCTGGCCGCGGATATCGATCCCTGGAGCGGAACGGCGATCCGGCTGAATGCCGAACTCAACGGCGTTACGCTCGACTATACCGGCGGGGACATGTTGGGCCGCGACGAGGGCTGGGACGTGGTGCTTGCCGGCGACGTCTTCTACGACCGCGCCTTCGCCGAGGCGATCGTCCCGTGGTTCTCGGCGCTTGCCGCGCGCGGTGCGACGGTGCTCGTCGGCGATCCCGGCCGGGCCTATTGCCCGCGCGAGCGCATGGAGGCGCTTGCGACCTACCAGGTGCCGGTGACGCGGGCGCTGGAGGACAGCGAGGTCAAGAAGACGACGGTATGGCGGTTCACCGGCCCGGGCGGATGACGCAGACGCCCGCTTCCCATGCGCAGCCGTTGCCGCCGGGCGTCACGGTGATGACCTTCGGCCGGCCCCAGGCCCGGCGCGCGCGCCGCTCGTAACGCTGGATCACGCCGCCCTCGTCGATATAGAGATAGAAGCTGTTGCCGCTGTCGCGATAGACGGTGAAGGCGCCGCTGTAGAAATTGCGGTCCCGCTGCCGGCGATGGCTCTCGCTGTAGCGAAGCACGCTGCCGGCCCGCCCGCCATGGACGGCATCGAGATGGGGGACATACCGCAACCGGGCGGAATGGTCGTGCTGACGATGATGAAGAGGCCGATTGTCGGCCTCCGCGGCCGTCATACCGCCTGCCGCAAGCACGACCGCAAGCCCTAGCACTTTGGTCGCACGATACGCTGATAACAGAGTCATTCTGTCCTGCCTTCCGGATTACTCTTAACAAATCCTTAACGGCAAAATGGGGCAGGCAGGGGCGAAAGTCACGGATTTGATTGGCAATTCCGTACTTATCGTTAACGCGCGGCCGATGGTTCGGACGGCTGCCGGGCGCGGGGATCGTTTAATCGATTAAATTCATTTTGCACCGCAATGAGACTTGTGGTTCCGCTTTCCGGTGATTAAACGTCGCAATCACTGCATTGTGCACAACATACTGCAATTCCGGAGAAAATTCGTCCAGTTTTTGTTCTCCGGGGTTCCGTGAGGTCCAGATGGCGAATGTCACTCGAAGCCGGCCGCTCTCGCCGCATCTCCAAGTCTACAAGCCGATCCCGACGATGGTTATGTCCATCGTGCACCGTGTCACGGGCGCGGCGCTCTATTTCGGCACCGTCCTCGTCGCCTGGTGGCTGATCGCGGCGGCGACGGGCGAGGCGTATTTCGACTGGGTGAGCTGGTTCTTCGGCACGCTCGTCGGCCGCCTCATCCTCTTCGGCTACACCTGGGCCCTGATGCATCACATGCTCGGGGGCCTGCGGCATTTCATGTGGGACATGGGCCGCGGCTACGAGAAGCATTTTTCCACCAAGCTCGCACTGGCAACCCCGGTCGTCTCCGTCGCCCTGACGGTGCTGATCTGGATCGCCGGCTACCTGGCACGCTGAGGAGAGAACCATGGACATGCGCACGCCCCTCGGCAAGGTCCGCGGCCTCGGTTCGGCAAAGGACGGGACGGAGCATTTCTGGCGCCAGCGCCTGACGGCCGTTTCCAACGTGCCGCTGCTTCTCTTCTTCGTCGGTTTCCTCATCTGCTACAACGGCGCCTCCTACGCGGAAGTGACGGCGGCGCTGTCGCATCCGCTCGTCGCCGTGATCATGGGTCTCGTGGTCGTCTCCGGCCTCTATCACATGAAGCTCGGCATGCAGGTCATCATCGAGGACTACGTGCATGCGGAGGGCGTGAAGATCGCGCTTCTCATGCTCAACACCTTCTTCGCGATCCTGGTCGGCGGGCTCTGTCTCTTCGCCGTCCTCAAAATCGCCTTTGCAGGATAATCCATCATGGCAGCGATCTCCTCCCCGGCGGCCAACGGCAAGGCCTATCAGTATGTCGACCATTCCTTCGACGTGATCGTCGTCGGCGCCGGCGGCGCGGGCCTTCGCGCGACGCTCGGCATGGCCGAGCAGGGCCTCAAGACGGCCTGTATCACCAAGGTCTTCCCGACGCGCTCGCACACCGTTGCCGCGCAGGGCGGCATCGCCGCATCGCTGCAGAACATGACGCCGGACTGCTGGCAGTGGCACCTCTACGACACCGTCAAGGGCTCCGACTGGCTCGGCGACGTCGACGCCATGCAGTATCTCGCCATGGAAGCGCCGAAGGCGGTCTATGAGCTGGAGCATTACGGCGTGCCCTTCTCGCGCAACGAGGAAGGCAAGATTTACCAGCGCCCGTTCGGCGGTCACATGCAGAACTACGGCGCAGGTCCGCCGGTGCAGCGCACCTGCGCCGCCGCCGACCGCACCGGCCACGCCATCCTGCACACGCTCTACGGCCAGTCGCTGCGGAACAACGCCGAATTCTTCATCGAGTATTTCGCGCTCGACCTCATCATGTCGGCCGACGGGCGCTGCACCGGCGTCGTCGCCTGGAACCTCGACGACGGCACGATCCATCGCTTCGCCGCCAAGATGGTGGTGCTGGCGACCGGCGGCTACGGCCGCGCCTATTTCTCCGCGACCTCCGCGCATACCTGCACGGGCGACGGCGGCGGGATGATCGCCCGCGCCGGCCTGCCGCTGCAGGACATGGAGTTCGTGCAGTTCCACCCGACCGGCATCTACGGTGCGGGCTGCCTCATCACCGAGGGCGCGCGCGGCGAGGGCGGCTATCTCGTCAATTCCGAGGGCGAGCGCTTCATGGAGCGCTATGCGCCGTCGGCCAAGGACCTTGCCTCGCGCGACGTCGTTTCGCGCTGCATGACCATGGAGATCCGTGAAGGCCGCGGCGTCGGCAAGAACAAGGACCACATCTTCCTGCATCTCGACCATCTGGACCCGGCGGTCCTGCACGAGCGCCTGCCGGGCATTTCCGAGAGCGCGAAGATCTTCGCCGGCGTCGACGTGACGCGCGAGCCGATCCCGGTCCTGCCGACCGTCCACTACAACATGGGCGGCATTCCGACGAACTTCTGGGGCGAGGTGCTGAACGCCGACAGCCAGAACCCGGAGCGCCTGGCGCCCGGCCTGATGGCCGTCGGCGAAGCCGGCTGCGCCTCGGTGCACGGCGCAAACCGCCTCGGCTCCAACTCGCTGATCGACCTCGTGGTCTTTGGCCGGGCCGCCGCCATCCGCGCCGGCCAGGTGATCGACCGCAACGAGGCGATCCCGGCGCTGGACGTTGCCGCCTGCGACCGGATCATGGACCGCTTCGACGGCCTGCGCTTTGCCAAGGGCAGCACGCCGACGGCGGTGCTGCGCGACAAGATGCAGCGCACCATGCAGGAGGACGCGGCCGTGTTCCGCACGCAGGAATCGCTGGAAAGCGGCTGCAAGCGCATGACGGCGATCTGGAAGGAACTCCCGGACATCAAGGTCACCGACCGCTCGATGATCTGGAACTCCGACCTCGTCGAGACGCTGGAGCTGGAGAATCTGATGGCCAACGCCATCGCCACCGTCTACGGCGCCGAGGCCCGTAAGGAAAGCCGCGGCTCGCATGCCCGCGAGGACTATGTCGACGGCCCCTTCGCCGGCCGCGACGACGTCAACTGGCGCAAGCACACGCTTGCCTGGGTGAACGCGGCGGGCGACGTCAAGCTCGACTATCGCCCGGTGCATACCGAACTCATCGCCGACGGGATCGATCCCAAGAAGATCGAGCCCAAGGCCCGCGTCTACTGATATCGAGGAGAACAGGACATGGTTGAACTCGCTCTCCCGAAGAATTCGCAGGTCACCGAAGGCAAGGTCTGGCCGAAGCCGGAAGGCGCGGCGAACACCCGCGAATTGCGCATCTACCGCTGGAACCCGGACGATGGGAAGAACCCTTCGGTCGACACGTTCTACATCGACGTCGACGATTGCGGGCCGATGGTGCTCGACGCGCTGCTCTACATCAAGAACAAGATCGACCCGACGCTGACGCTGCGCCGCTCCTGCCGCGAGGGCATCTGCGGCTCCTGCGCCATGAACATCGACGGCACCAACACGCTCGCCTGCACCAAGGGCATGGACGAGATCAAGGGCACGGTGAAGATCTATCCGCTGCCGCACATGCCGGTGGTCAAGGACCTGGTGCCGGACCTCACCAATTTCTACGCCCAGCATCGTTCCATCGAGCCGTGGCTGAAGACCGTCTCGCCGGCGCCGGCCAAGGAGTGGAAGCAGAGCCATGAGGACCGCCTCAAGCTCGACGGCCTCTACGAGTGCATCCTGTGCGCCTGCTGCTCGACCTCCTGTCCGAGCTACTGGTGGAACGGCGACCGCTATCTCGGCCCCGCCGTCCTCCTCCAGGCCTATCGCTGGCTGATCGACAGCCGCGACGAGGCGACGGGCGAACGCCTCGACAACCTGGAAGACCCCTTCCGCCTCTATCGCTGCCATACGATCATGAACTGTGCCCAGGCCTGCCCGAAGGGCCTCAACCCGGCCAAGGCGATCGGCGAAATCAAGAAGATGCTGGTCGAGCGCCGCCTCTGACCTACATAAGCAGCATTCATGAAACGTGAGAAGGCGGCCCGGACAATCGGGCCGTTTCGTCTTGATTCGTGCGGGCGATTCACGTTAATTCGGCGTGAATTGCTGCATGGCAGCAGTATCGGGCAGACAGCGGGAGTATCGATATGCGGATTTACCATGCGGCCGGCGGACTGATGATGGTGCTTGCTCTGGCGGGCTGCCAGCGGACCGCCTCGATGGACAGCGTCAATACGCAGCCGAACCTCACGCCGCTCGAAGCCCAGCCGATCGGCACGGTCTCCTCCAGCCAGCTTCCCGACCCGACGATGGGTGGCACCGCCGGCCAGTTCCCCGAAAAGCCGACGACCGATACGGCGATGGCGACGGGCACCGGCGATGCGACGGCCGCGGCCGGCGCGCTCGACGTGAAGAAGGAAGCCATGGTCGGCAACTGGCGCGTCGCCAGCGGCCCGTCCTCCTGTGACATGTTCCTGACGCTCACCAATCTCGGCAGCGGCTCGCGCGGCGGCACGCGCGGCTGCGCGGGCGAACTGACGGCGATGGGCTCCTGGGAGGTCGCCGGCAAGCAGGTCATCCTGAAGGACCGCGACGGCAACCCGATCGCACGCCTCTACAAGACGGCCGATTCCCGTTTCGACGGTTCGACCAATTCCGGCCAGCCGGTCAGCCTCTCGCGCTGACCTTCCCCTTCCCGCACCGATACGGATGAACGCCGCCCATGGGCAAGGACTGGGACAGGGTTTCGACACACCCGGAACACGGCGTTTCGGACAGGCTGGAAGCCCTTGTCGCCAGCGGTGAGCTGAAGGCGGACCCCGCCCAGAAGGCGATGGCCGCGCGCTTCGACCGGCTGCTTGCCGACGTCCATGCGCAAAGGCCGGCCCGCAAGTCGAGCGCGCTCGGCTGGCTGTTCGCCTCCCGCAAGCCTGAGGCTGCCAGCGCCCCGAAGGGCCTTTATATCTACGGCGGCGTCGGGCGCGGCAAGACCATGCTGATGGACATGTTCTTCGCGCTTGCGCCGGTCAGGCGCAAGCGGCGGGCGCATTTCCACGAATTCATGGCCGATGTGCACGAGCGCATCCACAGGCACCGCCAGAGGCTCAAGGCCGGCGAGACGAAGGAGGCCGATCCCGTGCCGCCCGTCGCCGCCAGCCTCATAGAGGAGGCGCGGCTTCTCTGCTTCGACGAGTTCTCCGTGACGGACATCGCCGACGCGATGATCCTGTCGCGCCTCTTCGGCGAGTTGTTCCAGCGCGGCTGCATCCTGGTCGCGACATCGAATGTGGAGCCGGACGATCTCTACAGGGACGGCCTCAACCGCGGCCTTTTCCTGCCCTTCGTCGATCTCCTGAAGAAGCATGTCGAGATCCTGCCGCTGGATTCGCTGACGGACTACCGGTTGGAGAAGGATAGCGGCCTGCCGGTCTTCCGCTATCCCCTCGGTCCCGGGGCCGATGCGGCGATGGATGCGGCCTGGCAGCGCGAGACGGCCGGCAGGGATGCCGCCGCCGCGACGATCGCCTTCCGCGGGCGCAGCATTGCGGTGCCGCAGGCGGCGGGCCGCGCCGCGCGCTTCTCCTTCACCGACCTTTGCGAAAGGCCGCTCGGCGCTGCCGACTATCTCGAGATCCTCGCGCATTACGATACGCTCTTCGTCGATCACATCCCCCTGCTCGGGGCGGAGAAGCGCAACGAGACGAAGCGCTTCATCAATCTCGTCGATACGATCTACGACCATCGCGCCCGGCTTTTCGCATCCGCCGCCGCGGCGCCGGAAGACCTGCTGGTCACCCGCAAGGGCACCGAGGGCTTCGAGTTCGACCGCACGGTCTCCCGCCTCATCGAGATCCGCAGCACGGAATATCTTGCGGATCATCGTGCGCGCTATGGTGCGGATATGTCGGAAGCATGACATAAATTCTTACGTTTACGTAAGAATTTTAGCATCTAACCGATTGAAAATTCTCAATCCGAAAGTATGTGTTGAATTTTTAACCTCACAGGCGTAATCCCTTGCGCCGAAAGGTCCTGCAATTGCGACATTGGGGACCGTTGATCGAGCAAGAGGAATCTTTCATGGCCCGCAAGAAGATCGCACTTATTGGTTCTGGAATGATCGGTGGCACGCTGGCGCATCTGGCCGGCCTGAAGGAACTGGGCGACATCGTCCTCTTCGACATTGCCGACGGCGTTCCCCAGGGCAAGGGCCTCGACATCGCCCAGTCCTCGCCGGTCGAAGGCTTCAATGCCTCGCTGACGGGTGCGAGCGACTACGCCGCCATCGAGGGCGCCGACGTCTGTATCGTCACCGCAGGCGTCGCCCGCAAGCCCGGCATGAGCCGCGACGATCTTCTCGGCATCAACCTCAAGGTCATGGAACAGGTCGGCGCCGGCATCAAGAAATATGCCCCGAACGCCTTCGTCATCTGCATCACCAACCCGCTCGACGCCATGGTCTGGGCGCTGCAGAAGTTCTCCGGCCTGCCGAAGAACATGGTCGTCGGCATGGCCGGCGTGCTGGACTCGGCCCGCTTCCGCCTCTTCCTTTCCGAAGAATTCAAGGTCTCCGTGCAGGACGTCACCGCCTTCGTCCTCGGCGGCCACGGCGACTCGATGGTGCCGCTCGCCCGTTACTCCACCGTTGCCGGCATTCCGCTGACTGACCTCGTCAAGATGGGCTGGGTCACCAAAGAGCGCCTCGAAGAGATCATCCAGCGCACCCGTGACGGCGGCGCGGAGATCGTCGGCCTGCTCAAGACCGGCTCGGCCTATTACGCCCCGGCCGCTTCCGCCATCGAGATGGCCGAATCCTACCTCAAGGACAAGAAGCGCGTGCTGCCCTGCGCCGCGCACCTTTCCGGCCAGTACGGCGTCAAGGACATGTATGTCGGCGTTCCGACGATCATCGGTGCCGGCGGCGTCGAGCGCATCGTCGAGATCGACCTCAACAAGGCCGAGCAGGAAGCCTTCGACAAGTCGGTCGGCGCCGTCGCCGGCCTTTGCGAGGCCTGCATCAACATCGCGCCCGCACTGAAGTAATCCGGTATCTGAGACAGGATTTTTCTCATGAACATTCACGAATACCAGGCCAAGGCTCTGCTCAAGAGCTACGGCGCGCCGGTCGCGGAAGGCGTGGCCATCTTCTCCGTCGACGAGGCGGAGGCGGCTGCCAAGTCGCTTCCCGGCCCGCTCTACGTGGTCAAGAGCCAGATCCATGCCGGCGGCCGCGGCAAGGGCAAGTTCAAGGAACTCGGCCCCGATGCGAAGGGGGGCGTGCGCCTCTCCAAGAGCGTCGAGGAAGTCGTCGCCAATGCCAGGGAAATGCTCGGCAACACGCTCGTCACCGCGCAGACCGGCCCCGCCGGCAAGCAGGTGAACCGCCTCTATATCGAGGACGGCGCCGATATCGACCGCGAACTCTATCTCTCGCTGCTCGTCGACCGCTCCGTCGGCCAGGTCGCCTTCGTCGTCTCGACGGAAGGCGGCATGGACATCGAGGCTGTCGCCCATGACACGCCGGAGAAGATCCTGACGGTCGCCATCGACCCGGAAGCCGGAGTCACCGCCGATGACCTCGCCAAGCTGACTGCCGCCCTCAAGCTCGAAGGCGAAGCCAAGGCGGATGCGGAAAAGCTCTTCCCGATCCTCTACAAGGCCTTCGTCGAGAAGGACATGAGCCTTCTGGAGATCAACCCGCTGATCGTCATGAAGAACGGCCGCATGCGCGTCCTCGACGCCAAGGTCTCCTTCGACGGCAACGCGCTGTTCCGCCACGAGGACATCAAGGCGCTGCGCGACGAGACCGAAGAGGACGCCAAGGAAATCGAGGCCTCCAAGTGGGACCTCGCCTATGTGGCGCTCGACGGCAACATCGGCTGCATGGTCAACGGCGCGGGCCTTGCCATGGCGACGATGGACATCATCAAGCTCTACGGCAAGGAGCCGGCGAACTTCTGCGACGTCGGCGGCGGCGCCGGCAAGGAGAAGGTTGCGGCGGCCTTCAAGATCATCACGGCCGACCCGAAGGTCGAGGGCATCCTCGTCAACATCTTCGGCGGCATCATGAAGTGCGACGTCATCGCCGAAGGCGTGGTGGCGGCCGTGCAGGAAGTGGGCCTCAAGGTTCCGCTGGTCGTTCGTCTCGAAGGCACGAATGTCGAGCTTGGCAAGAAGATCCTGAACGAATCGGGCCTGGCGATCACCGCCGCCGACGATCTGGACGACGCTGCCAAGAAGATCGTCGCCGCGATCAACGGCTAACTGAAGGACCAGACCTCATGTCGATTCTCGTCAACAAGAACACCAAGGTCCTCGTTCAGGGCCTGACCGGCAAGACCGGCACCTTCCACACCGAGCAGGCGCTCGCCTACTACGGCACCAAGATGGTCGGCGGCATCCACCCGAAGAAGGGCGGCGAAACCTGGACCGGCTCCAAGGGCGAAACCCTGCCGATCTTCGCCTCGGTCGCCGAAGGCAAGGAAAAGACCGGCGCGGACGCCTCCGTGATCTACGTTCCGCCGGCCGGCGCCGCGGATGCGATCATCGAGGCGATCGATGCGGAAATCCCGTTCATCACCTGCATCACCGAAGGCATCCCGGTCGCCGACATGGTGCGCGTCAAGGCCCGCCTCGATCGCTCCAAGTCCCGCCTGCTCGGTCCGAACTGCCCCGGCATCCTGACGCCGGAAGAATGCAAGATCGGCATCATGCCGGGCTCGATCTTCCGCAAGGGCTCGGTCGGCATCGTCTCGCGCTCCGGCACGCTGACCTATGAGGCCGTCTTCCAGACCTCCAACGAAGGCCTCGGCCAGACCACGGCCGTCGGCATCGGCGGCGACCCGGTCAAGGGCACCGAGTTCATCGACGTCCTGGAGATGTTCCTGGCGGACGACGCCACGACCTCCATCATCATGATCGGCGAAATCGGCGGCTCGGCCGAAGAGGATGCGGCGCAGTTCCTCATCGACGAGGCCAAGAAGGGCCGCAAGAAGCCGATGGCCGGCTTCATCGCGGGCCGTACCGCTCCGAAGGGCCGCACCATGGGCCACGCCGGCGCTGTCGTTTCCGGCGGCAAGGGCGATGCGGAATCCAAGATCGCGGCGATGGAGGCGGCGGGCATCCGCGTCTCGCCTTCGCCCGCGCGTCTCGGCAAGACGCTGGTGGAAGTCCTCAAGGGCTGAAGATACGAACAGGGTGGGCCGGCTGAAAATGCCGGCCGATCCGTCTCTTCCCGGCGCGATGCGGAAGCGGCGCCGGGCGGCAAAACCGGCAAGGCCCGGTCAACACGATCGTTCGGGAGGCGGGCTTTCGCCCGCAAGACACCATGGCACGGCAAGACGCCAACGAACAATTCCTGGCCACGTCCTTCCTCGACGGAGCGAATGCGGCCTATATCGAACAGCTCTATGCCCGTTACGAGGCGGACCCCGCCTCCGTCGGCGAGGAATGGCGGGCCTTCTTCAAGGCCCTCGAGGACGAGCCCTCCGACGTCATGAAGGCCGCCAGGGGCGCCTCGTGGAAGCGGGCGAACTGGCCGATCCACGCCAATGGCGAGCTCGTCTCGGCGCTCGACGGCAACTGGGGCGTCGTCGAACGGGTGCTGGAGAAGAAGGTGCAGGCGAAGGCCGAGGCCGTCGCCGCAAAGACCGGTACGCCGGTCGACCAGGCCGGCGTCAACCAGGCGACCCGCGATTCGGTGCGCGCCATCATGATGATCCGCGCCTACCGCGCCCGCGGGCACCTGCACGCCAAGCTCGATCCGCTCGGCATCGCCGCGCCGGTCGAGGACTATCACGAGCTTTCGCCGTCGAACTACGGCTTCGAGGAAAAGGATCTCGACCGCAAGATCTTCATCGACAACGTGCTCGGCCTCGAATACGCGACCGTGCGCGAGATGGTGGAAATCCTCGAGCGCACCTATTGCTCGACCATGGGCGTCGAGTTCATGCACATCTCCAACCCGGAAGAGAAGGGCTGGATACAAGAGCGCATCGAAGGCCCGGACAAGGGCGTCGACTTCACGCCGGAAGGCAAGAAGGCGATCCTGCAGAAGCTGATCGAGGCGGAAGGCTTCGAGCAGTTCATCGACGTCAAGTACAAGGGCACCAAGCGCTTCGGCCTCGACGGCGGCGAGTCGCTGATCCCCGCGCTCGAGCAGATCATCAAGCGCGGCGGCCAGCTCGGCCTCAAGGAAATCGTGCTCGGCATGGCCCATCGCGGCCGCCTCAACGTCCTGACCAACGTGATGGCCAAGCCCCACCGCGCCGTCTTCCACGAGTTCAAGGGCGGTTCCTACGCGCCGGACGACGTGGAAGGCTCGGGCGACGTGAAGTACCACCTCGGCGCCTCCTCGGACCGCGAGTTCGACGGCAACAAGGTGCACCTGTCGCTGACCGCCAACCCCTCGCATCTCGAAATCGTCAACCCGGTCGTCATGGGCAAGGCCCGCGCCAAGCAGGACCAGATGGCGACCGTCTTCGAGGGCGACATCATCCCGCTGCGCGAGCGGGCCAAGGTCATGCCGCTCCTCTTGCACGGCGATGCGGCTTTCGCGGGCCAAGGCGTCGTTGCCGAAATCCTCGGCCTTTCGGGCCTGCGCGGCCACCGCGTCGCCGGCACCGTGCACGTCATCATCAACAACCAGATCGGCTTCACCACGAACCCGGCCTTCTCGCGCTCCTCGCCCTATCCGTCGGATGTGGCCAAGATGATCGAGGCGCCGATCTTCCATGTGAACGGCGACGATCCGGAGGCGGTGACCTATGCCGCCAAGATCGCGACCGAATTCCGCATGAAGTTCCACAAGCCGGTCGTGCTGGACATCTTCTGCTACCGCCGCTTCGGCCATAACGAAGGCGACGAGCCCGCGTTCACGCAGCCGAAGATGTACAAGGCGATCCGCGCCCACAAAACGGTCGTGAACCTCTATGGCGCCCGCCTCATCGCCGAGGGCCTCATCACCGAAGGCGAATTCGAGAAGATGCGGGCCGACTGGCGCGCCAATCTCGAACAGGAATTCGAGGCCGGCCAGTCCTACAAACCGAACAAGGCCGACTGGCTGGACGGCGCATGGTCGGGCCTTCGCGCCGCCGACAACCAGGACGAACAGCGCCGCGGCCGCACCTCCGTGCCGATGAAGCAGCTCAAGGAGATCGGCCGCAAGATCGCGACCATCCCGGAAGGCTTCCACGCCCACAAGACCATCCAGCGGTTCATGGACAACCGCATGCAGATGGTCGAGACGGGCGAGGGCATCGACTGGGCAATGGGCGAGGCGCTCGCCTTCGGCACGCTCTGCGTCGAGGGAACGAAGATCCGCCTGTCCGGCCAGGACTGCGAACGCGGCACCTTCTCGCAGCGCCATTCGGTGCTCTACGACCAGGAGACCGAGGAACGCTATATCCCGCTTGCCAACCTCTCGCCGACGCAGGCCCGCTACGAGGTCATCAACTCGATGCTCTCGGAAGAAGCCGTGCTCGGCTTCGAATACGGCTATTCGCTCGCCCGTCCGAATGCGCTGACGCTCTGGGAAGCCCAGTTCGGCGACTTCGCCAACGGTGCGCAGGTCGTCTTCGACCAGTTCATCTCGTCGGGCGAGCGCAAGTGGCTGCGCATGTCGGGCCTCGTCTGCCTGCTGCCGCACGGCTATGAGGGGCAGGGGCCGGAGCATTCCTCCGCGCGCCTCGAGCGCTGGCTGCAGATGTGCGCCGAGGACAATATGCAGGTCGCCAACGTCACGACGCCGGCGAACTACTTCCACATCCTGCGCCGCCAGGTGAAGCGCGACTTCCGCAAGCCGCTGATCATGATGACGCCGAAGTCGCTGCTGCGCCACAAGCGGGCGATCTCCTCGCTGTCGGAAATGGCCGGCGAAAGCTCGTTCCATCGCCTGCTGTGGGACGATGCGGAGGTCATCAAGGACGGCCCGATCAAGCTGCAGAAGGACGCCAAGATCCGCCGCGTCGTCATGTGCTCGGGCAAGGTCTACTACGACCTTCTGGAAGAGCGCGAGAAGCGCGGCATCGACGATGTCTACCTGCTGCGCCTGGAACAGCTCTATCCGTTCCCGGCCAAGGCGCTGATCAACGAGCTCTCCCGCTTCCGCAACGCGGAGATGGTCTGGTGCCAGGAAGAGCCCAAGAACATGGGTGCCTGGGCCTTCATCGACCCCTATCTGGAATGGGTGCTGGCGCATATCGACGCCAAGTACCAGCGCGTGCGCTACACCGGCCGTCCGGCCGCCGCCTCGCCGGCGACGGGCCTGATGTCCAAGCACCTCTCGCAGCTCGCCGCCTTCCTCGAGGACGCGCTGGGCGGTTGATCCGCCCGGCACCATCTCTTCCACGCAAAGACACGAACGAACGGAACTCAACTCATGGCTACCGAAATCCGCGTCCCGACCTTGGGCGAATCCGTCAGCGAAGCGACCGTCGGCACCTGGTTCAAGAAGGTCGGCGACGCCATCAAGGCCGACGAGCCGCTCTGTGAACTCGAAACCGACAAGGTGACGATCGAAGTGCCGGCACCGGCCTCCGGCGTCCTGTCGGAAATCACCGCCGCTGCCGGCGAGACGGTCGCACCGGGCGGCCTGCTCGGCCAGATCGCGGAAGGCGCTTCCGCCGGTGCTGCGGCTCCCGCCGCTGCCGAGAAGGTCGAGAAGGCTGCCGCCGCGGCTCCGGCTGCCGAGGCCAAGCCGGCCGCTGCCGGCGCCTCCTCCATGCCGCCGGCTCCGGCTGCCGCCAAGCTGCTTGCCGAGAACAACCTTTCGGCCGGCGACGTGGATGGTTCCGGCAAGCGCGGCCAGGTGCTGAAGGGCGACGTCATCGCCGCCGTCGCCAAGGGCATCACGGCTGCGTCCGCCGCAGCGGAGCCCGTCAAGGCCGTCGCCCGTCCGGCTTCCTCGCCGGCCGATGCGCCGCGCGAGGAGCGCGTGAAGATGACGCGCCTGCGCCAGACGATCGCCAAGCGCCTCAAGGACGCGCAGAACACCGCCGCCATGCTGACCACCTACAACGAGGTGGACATGTCGGCCGTGATGGACCTGCGCGCCCGCTACAAGGACCTCTTCGAGAAGAAGCACGGCGTGAAGCTCGGCTTCATGGGCTTCTTCACCAAGGCCGTCACGCACGCGCTGAAGGAAATCCCGGCCGTCAACGCCGAGATCGACGGCACCGACATCGTATACAAGAACTATTGCCACATCGGCGTCGCCGTCGGCACGGACAAGGGCCTCGTGGTTCCCGTCGTGCGCGATGCCGACCAGATGTCGATCGCCGAGATCGAGAAGGATATCGGCCGTCTCGGCAAGCTGGCCCGCGACGGCGCGCTGTCCATGGCCGACATGCAGGGCGGCACCTTCACCATCTCGAACGGCGGCGTCTACGGCTCGCTGATGTCCTCGCCGATCCTCAACGCGCCGCAGTCCGGCATCCTCGGCATGCACAAGATCCAGGAGCGCCCGGTGGTCGTCGGCGGCCAGATCGTCATCCGCCCGATGATGTACCTGGCGCTCTCCTACGACCACCGCATGGTGGACGGCAAGGAAGCCGTGACCTTCCTCGTGCGCGTCAAGGAAAGCCTGGAAGATCCGGAACGCCTGGTTCTCGACCTCTAAGGGAAAGCCGCCATGGACGCAGCCCCCGCACCTTTCCTGCTTGCGCTTGTCGGCTGGAGCGTCGTGCTGCTCTTCGTCCATGTCATGCTGCAAGGCATGACGGCGACGCGCGAGCTCGGATCGGCATGGAATGCCGGTCCGCGGGACGACGAGCGGCGCCCGCAGGGCGTCCTTGCCGGCCGTGCCGCGCGGGCCTCGGCGAATTTCCGCGAGACCTATCCCGCCTTCGTCGCGCTGGCGCTCGCTCTTGCCGTCGCCGGCAAGGGAGGCGGGTTCGGCCTTGCCGGCGGGTGGGTTTGGCTTTGCTGCCGCCTCGTCTACATTCCGCTCTATCTCGCCGGTATTCCCTATATCCGGTCCGTCGTCTGGCTGGGCTCGGCTATCGGCCTCTTGATGATGTTCGTCTCCCTCGTGTTCTGATCGTGGCGCCGCAGGCGCGGCTGGAGGAAGCATGCACCCCTATCTCTTCGAACTGGCCTCGCTGATGGCGATCTTCGTCTTCGCCATCGTCTCGCCCGGCGCGGACCTTGCCATGGTCATGCGCCAGTCGCTCGTTCATGGCCGGCGGGCGGCCATCGTCACCTCCTTCGGCGTCGGCACCTCGCTGATGTTCCACGTCACCTACACGATCCTCGGCCTCGGCCTCATCATTTCCCAGTCGATCTACCTCTTCAACATCGTGAAATGGTGCGGTGTCGCCTATCTCGTCTATATCGGCATCAAGGCGCTGCGCGCCGGCAAGACCGACCTTACCGTCGAGGCGGTGCAGGGCGGCGAGGAGGGCAAAAGCGAGCAATCGGTATTGCACGCCTTCGGTCTCGGCTTCCTTGCCAATGCGCTGAACCCCAAGGCCGTCTTCTTCTTCCTGTCGATCTTCTCCACCGTCGTCGACGCCCATACGCCCGTCGCCGTCAAGTTCGGCTACGGCCTCGTCATGGCTGCCTGCCTCATCGCCTGGTTCGTCGGCGTCTCGCTCTTCATGACGACGCCGAAGATGCGGGCCGCCTTCTCGCGCATGAGCCAGTGGATCGACCGGACGAGCGGCCTCGTCTTCATCGCCCTCGGCATCAAGCTCGCCACGGAAAAGGCCCACTGAGCGATGCGCCTTGCCCTCGTCCTTACCGGATTGCTTGTTGCCGGAGGCGCGTCTGCGGCCGAGTGCCGGCAGGACCGTGCGGTCTATGTGGATCGCGACGGGGGCTATGAGCTGACCTTCGAGCCGGTCGGCTCGGAGGCGGCGGCGGTGAGCCACCATTTCAGGATGAAGGTCCTTTCCGGCGGCACGGTGCTCGACGGCGTCGTCATGCCGGGCGATCCGGCGCGTTCCAACGGCATGGTCATGCACGATTGCCCGGAAGGGGACGTCACCGGCGAGGACATCGCCGCCTGTACCGTCTGGGAGGGCGTCATCTACGCGCTCGGCGGCGAAGGCGATGCGGACCTCCTGCCGGAGGAGAGCGCGACGGCTGCCGAAACGCTGCTGCTTTCCGGCTTCGGCCCGTCGCTGCGCTATTCGGCGCTGTGGGATGCGGGCAAGGCGAACGCCGTTCCCTCGGACGTCTTCCGGTGGAAAGGATGCTCGGCATGAGTGAAGCGCCCGTTCTCCTCGTCACCGGCGGCAGCCGCGGCATCGGCGCAAGCGTCTGCCGGCTGGCGGGCGCGGCCGGCTGGCAGGTCGCGGTGAACTATGTCGCCAACCTCGATGCCGCGGAGGCCGTCGTCGCCGATATCCGTGCGCTCGGCGGCTCGGCCGTGGCCGTTCAGGGCGATGTCGGCACCGAGCTTGGCCTTGCCTCGATCTTCTCGGCCGTCGACGGCACGTTCGGCCGGCTCGACGGCCTCGTCAACAATGCCGGCATCGTGGCGAAGCCGCAGCGCGTCGACGAGATGTCCGCCGAGCGGCTGGAGCGGATGTTCGCCGTCAATGTCATGGGCTCGATCCGCTGCGCGCAGGAGGCGGTGCGCCGCATGTCGCCCCGCCATGGCGGGCGCGGCGGGGCTATCGTCAATCTTTCCTCCGTGGCGGCGCTCCTCGGCGCGGCCGGGCAATATGTCGACTATGCCGCAAGCAAGGGCGCCATCGAGAGCTTCACGGTCGGCCTTGCCCGCGAGGTCGCGGCGGAAGGCATCCGCGTGAACCTCGTGCGCCCCGGCATCATCGACACCGATATCCACGCCTCTGGCGGCCTGCCGGACCGGGCGCGCGAGATGACCGCGCTCATCCCGATGCAGCGGCCGGGCACGGCCGACGAAGTCGCCCATTCCATTCTCTATCTTCTCTCCGATGCGGCATCCTATGTGACGGGTGCCGCCCTCAACGTCAGCGGCGGCCGCTAGGCGCCCGCGCAGGAAGGACTTGTCATGGCATATGATCTCATCGTTATCGGTTCCGGCCCCGGCGGCTATGTCTGCGCCATCAAGGCGGCCCAGCTCGGCCTCAAGGTTGCCGTCGTCGAAAAGCGCGCCACCTACGGCGGCACCTGCCTCAATGTCGGCTGCATCCCCTCCAAGGCGCTGCTGCATGCCTCCGAGACCTACAGCCACGCCGCCCACGGCATGGAGGCGCTCGGCATCGAGGGCGTGAAGCCCACGCTGAACCTGTCGAAGATGATGGCGCACAAGGATGCGACGGTGAAGTCGAACGTCGACGGCGTCGCCTTCCTCTTCAAGAAGAACAAGATCGACGGCATCCAGGGCACCGGCAAGGTGCTCGGCGCCGGTAAGGTCTCCGTCACCAGCGACAAGGGCGAGGAACAGGTGCTCGAGACGAAGGCTATCGTCATCGCCACGGGCTCGGACGTCGCCGGCATTCCGGGCGTTCCGGTCGAGATCGACGAGAAGGTCATCGTCTCCTCGACGGGCGGCATCGCGCTCGACAAGGTGCCGGGCCATCTGGTCATCGTCGGCGGCGGCGTCATCGGGCTGGAGCTCGGCTCGGTCTGGGCGCGGCTCGGCGCCAAGGTCACGGTCGTCGAATATCTCGACGCCATCCTCGGCGGCATGGACGGCGAGGTTTCCAAGCAGTTCCAGCGCATGCTCGCCAAGCAGGGCATGGACTTCAAGCTCGGCGCCAAGGTGACGGGCGTGGAAAAGTCCGGCTCCGGCGCCAAGGTGACCTTCGAGCCTGTCAAGGGCGGCGAGGCCACCGCCATCGACGCTGACGTCGTGCTGATCGCGACGGGCCGCAAGCCCTATACGGAAGGCCTCGGCCTCAAGGAAGCGGGCATCGCGCTCGATAGCCGCGGCCGCATCGAGATCGACAACCACTTCCAGACCAGCGTTCCCGGCATCTACGCCATCGGCGATGTGGTGCGCGGCCCGATGCTCGCCCACAAGGCCGAGGACGAGGGCGTCGCCGTCGCCGAGATCCTCGCCGGCCAGGCCGGCCATGTGAACTACGACGTCATCCCCGGCGTCGTCTACACGCAGCCGGAAGTCGCCTCCGTAGGCAAGACGGAAGAGGAGCTGAAGGCCGCGGGCGTCGCCTACAAGGTCGGCAAGTTCCCCTTCACCGCCAACGGCCGCGCCCGCGCCATGCTGGCGACGGACGGCTTCGTGAAGGTGCTGGCCGACAAGGACACGGACCGCGTGCTCGGCGTCCACATCGTCGGCTTCGGTGCCGGCGAGATGATCCACGAGGCGGCCGTGCTGATGGAATTCGGCGGCTCCTCCGAAGACCTCGGCCGCACCTGCCATGCCCACCCGACCATGTCGGAAGCCGTCAAGGAAGCGGCGCTCGCCACCTTCGCCAAGCCGATCCACATGTGACCGGCTGACGAAGCCGCAGGCAATGAATGGGCAGGGCCGCGGAGGGTTTCCTTCGCGGCCCGCGTGCTTCCTGACATTGATCAATCTGCGTGCGGTGAAGCCAGCGCCATCTTGTCGCGGCCCCGCCATTTCCGGGCGATGCGACAACCGGCCGCCTGTCCTGCCCTGTCGAACCGGCGCAGCATGGAAATGCTCAAGGAGGTTTTCATGTCGCCGGTGTCGAGACCCGTTTTCCTGCCCCACCCGCTTCTTCCCGCCGCCGACTGGGCGGATCGCTTCACGCTCGGCCTGTCCGTCGACGGCCTGACGGCGCGGGAGGCGGCACGGCTGGCGTTCGAATACCCGCCCGGCTGGGTGCGCGCGCTCATGGTGCTGCGCAATGCGCTGGTGGCGCCCCTCGGCCTCAAGGGGGCGGCAAGAGACGTGAAGACCTCGGAGACGGAGATCGGCGGCTTTCCGGTGGTGAGCGCCAGCGACGACCGGGTGGTGCTCGGCTTTGACGACCGGCATCTCGATTTCCGCATCGTCATCGACGTGATGGCCGACCGGCCCTCGGGCCAAACCCTCAGCGTGATGACGCTCGTTCACCGCAACAACCTTCTCGGCCGGCTCTATCTCGCGGCGGTCCTGCCGTTCCACCGGCTGATCGTGCGCCGCATGCTCGCCGGCATCGGTGAGCGGGTTCTGTCGCGCCCTCCTGGCCAGTCAAATACGTAGCCGTCAAGCCGCTATTGCTCTCATCAAGCGTGGCGGGAATCAGGCGACAATGCCGGCAAGTATATGGCGCTATTGTCTTAGCGCCACTTGCTGTTATTTCGATTGCGCTTTTCCTGTTCCATGGCCATTTCTTGTGCGAATTTCTTGTCCAGCTCGGCTTTTTTCCTGCTTTCTTCGAGAATGGTTGTAACCATTGCAGGAAGCAGGGACTTGTCGTTCACGGCCAGATAAGCTGACGCCAAGCGTTCTTCGGCGGGACGGCCCAAACCCGATAGCTGCGCCACCGCTGCTTTGACATCCGCATCGAATTCTTTCAGCGTTTTCCATGCGGGATTATCGAGCGTGCTGGTTGCGGTGGGATTGGCTCGCGCTGGCTGAGAATACGCCTTCGCACCCTTGTTGGCATTACTCACATACATTCCAGCTTTTACTGCTGTCTTGCCGAGGGACGTAAAGCCGGCAGCGGCCATTCCAAGGCCACCCGCGACGAGTGGAAGTCCGATGACCACGCCAATTCCTGTGAAAAGGAAAAAAATGCCAAAAATAAACATGGCACTGCCGATAATTAGCTTACTCATAGGCTCTCCGGTTCGAATGCAAAGTGTGCATGCGCATCCCGGTTGAGTATGCAAAATTCACGAATTATATTCTTTTGTTTTCCTGATATTTATTTCATATATAGAAAGTTTATCTTGGTGCTCTGTAAGGGTAAAATTTAATATAGAATCTTGTTTTATTTGTGTTGCAAAAATTGTGAATTTTATAACCCATAAAAGGAGAACGATGGCGGCGGAGGTATTTTCAGAGGAGCAATCTCCCCGTTTGAATTTTCAACGTTAAAATTCCCATGATGTGAAGTGCAAGTAAGGATATTGCCGTTTATGGAGAAGATTACTGCCACTCGTCTTGTCGGTTATGCTCGTGTCAGCACCGTGGGGCAGACGCTCGAAGCGCAGCGCGAGCAGCTTCTGGCGGCCGGATGCGCGGTCGTTTACGAGGAGAAGGTGAGCGGGGCGCGGTATGACCGCAAGGAACTGGCGCGCCTGCTGCGGAACGTCAGGGCCGGGGACCTCGTGCTGGTGACGCGGACGGACAGGCTGGCGCGCTCGATCTTCGACATGTTCGAGATCATACGCCGGATCGTCGCGGCGGGTGCGAATTTTCGCGACCTGTCGCAGCCGCTTGCCGATACCTCCACCAGCTCCGGGCGCATGTATCTCGCCATTCTCGGCGGGCTTGCCGAAATGGAGCGCGAGCTGATCGTCAGCCGCACGGCGGAGGGTCGCGCCCGCTCGACGAAGCGTATGGGGCGGCCGCCGAAACTTTCCAGCGAGGAACGGGCCGAGGTGCTGCGGCGCATCGCGCGGGGAGAGCCGATGACCGAGATCGCCCGGACCTACAATGTGACCCGCCAGACGATCGGTCGGATGCGGGGTCGGACCGGCCGCGGCCTTCTCTCAGTGTACGGGTGACAGGGTGAAGCCTTCCTTGCGCAGCAGTTCCACCACGCCCTCCGGCCCCGGCAGGTGCAGCGCGCCGACGGCCATGAAGACGTTGCCGCCGTCGAGGATCGGCGCCGCACGGGTCGCCATGACGTGGTTTCGGTCGACGATGATGCGCTGCTCGAAATCGGCGTAGGCCCTGGCGTCCTCGTCCGTCTCGGGGCTGACCGCGCGCGTCATCGGCATGATCATGCCCGTGTCGCCGGCAAGGTAGAGCTGGCTCATCGTCTCGATGACGTCCTCCAGCGTGTCGCCGAGCTCTACCGTCTGCACGAGGCCGTGGATCTGCGGTTCCAGCGGCAGGGAATCGAGGGCGGAAATCTGTTCGAGCAGCGTTTCGAGGCCTTTCAGGCTCTTGCCCTCGGCAAGCGCGTCCCTGGCAAGGCGCTGGTCGAGGAAGGCGGCGCCCGCCGTCTTGCGGGCGATCTCGCAGGCCGGAAGCGCCACGAAGCTGGCGATCATCCACGGCTTCATGCGGGCGACGGCGGCAAGCGAAAGGCCGCGGCCCCTGAGCCCTTCCGTCAGCTTCTCGTTGTCTTCCTTGTCGAGGAAATCGGTGATGGACTTGCCGTCCGCGAACATGGTGAGGTCCGGGCGGGCCATGATCGCCGCGGCCGCCTTCTTCTCGTCGGCGATCTCGTCGGATTCGACGATGACGGTGGCGGCGCCGGCATAGGCCGTGCGGGCGGCCTCGGGCATGGCGAGCACGCGCGGGTCCGTCACATGCATGGTGCCGAGCAGGAAGGAGGCCGGCTTGCCGTCCTTCTCGATCTTCCAGAAGATGTTCCTGCCGTTCGGCACGGCATCGGCCTCGGCGCGCAGCTTCGCGAAGGCGGTGGGATCGTTCTTTTCGAGCTTCGTCAAGAGGTTCTCGCCGCCGCAGGCGGCCGGCTCCGCGGCGTGGGCCGGCGAAAGCGCGGCGAGCACGAGGAGGAAGGAGACCGCAAACGCGATGTGGAGCGCGGCGAGGAACCGGAGGCCGGCATCGGCCAGCCGGTCGGCGAGCGCCAGCCGGCTCTTGTGAAGAAGGACTGTCATGGTCGAACTTTCTGCATTTTCGCCGGACCCTAGCCTTCCGATCCTCACAATTTCTTAACGCCTGATGGGCGCGCCCTTGACGCCTCAGGCGCGCGGATGGGCACGGTCGTAGATTTCCAGCAGCCGGGCGGAATCGACGCCGGTATAGACCTGCGTGGTGGAAAGGCTGGCATGGCCGAGCAGTTCCTGGATGGTGCGCAGGTCCCCGCCGCCGGCAAGCAGGTGCGTTGCAAAGGAATGGCGCAGCGCGTGCGGCGTTGCGCTGTCCGGCAGGCCGAGCGCGCCGCGCAGCTTCTGCATCTCACGCTGGATGATGGCCGGCTGCAGCGGCCCGCCCCGTGCGCCGCGGAAGAGCGGCCCGTCGCCGGAAAGCGGGAAGGGGCAGAGCTTGATGTAATCCTCGACGCCGGCGCGGGCCGGGGCGATCAGCGGCACGATGCGGGTCTTGCCGCCCTTGCCGGCGATGCGCAGCGACGTCGGGCCGCCGGCAAAGTCAGCGGGCGTCAGCGACAGCGCCTCGGAGATGCGCAGGCCGCAGCCGTAGAGGAGGGCGAGAACAGCGGCGTTGCGCACGCGGATCCAGGGCTCCTCGGCCAGTTGCTCATGGGCGTCGACGACCGCGATGGCCTGCCGGTCGGAGAGCGGCTTCGGCAGGGATTTCGGTTGTTTCGGCGAACGTACGGCGGATGCGCCCGCCGCATTGGCAAGGCCCTTGCGCTCCAGATGGCGCAGGAACGAGCGCAGGCCCGCAAGGCCGCGGCCGAGCGTGCGCGCACCCACCCCGTCGCGGCGGCGGGCGGCAAGGAAGGCGCGCAGGTCCGAAGGGCGCAGGTCCCCGATGTCCTCGAGACGGGCGGGGGCGGCAAGGTGCTGCGTCAGGAAGGCGAGGAACTGGCGCGTGTCGCGCTCATAGGCCTCCAGCGTATTGCCGGAAAGGCGTCGTTCGCCGGAAAGCGCCTCCAGCCAGGCCTGCCGCTCGGCGAGAAGCGTCGGATCGGCGATGATGAGAAGGTCGGTCATCGGCGCAGGATCGGCGATTTGCGTTAACGTTGGCTTCACGGACCGGCTGGGGCGCTTATATAGAACGTCGTCGCCACCAATCCGGGTCTGCCCATGCTGCTGCGGTCCATGTCCGCCGAAAACTACCGTTCGCTGCGCGCCATCCGCATGGACCTCGGGCGGGTGAACCTCTTCGTCGGCGAGAACGGGGCGGGCAAGTCGAACCTCTACCGCTCGCTGCAACTGGTGCAGGCCGCCGTGCGCGGCACCTTCGCGCATGAAATCGCGGCCGAGGGCGGCATGGCCTCGGCGCTGTGGACCGGCAAGCGGCGGGCAAACGAGCCGGTGCGCATCCGGCTTGAGGCGGAACTTCTCGACGAGGAGCGCGCGATCACCTTCCGCTATCGCGTGGAAGCCGGGCTGCGCCCGCCCAAGGCGGTCGCGGGCTTTGCCTTCGAGCCGCAGGTCAAGGCGGAAGAACTGTCGATCGAGACCGGGCGGCGTCCTGTGACGGTCATGAAACGCGCCGGGCCGGGCATCACGGTGCGCGATGAGAACGGCCGTATGGTGGAATATCCCGAGCAGGCGCTGACCTCCGAGACGGCCAGCGCGCTGCTCGGCGATGCCGGGCACTACCCTGAAATCGGCACCTTTCGCCGGGCTGTCTCGCAATGGCGTTTCTTCCATGGCTTCCGGTCGGACCGGGATTCGGCGCTGCGCCAGCCTTGCCTCGCCGTCACCGCGCCGCTGCTCGATCAGGACGGGGCCAACTTGGCGGCGGTGTTTGCGACGCTGCGATGGACGCGACAGGACACGGTCGATCTGGATCGCGCCGTGGCGGACGCTTTTGGTGGGGCGCAGCTTTCGGTGCCGGAACCGGAAGAGTTCGCCTCCTACGGCTTGATCTTTCCGCAGTTTCCCCGGCGTGTCTTTCAGCCGCGCGAACTATCCGACGGGCAGATCCGCTTTCTGGCGCTTGCCGCGGCGCTGCTCTCCTATCGTACGCCGCCGCTGATTGCGCTCAACGAGCCGGAGGCGAGCCTTCACCCGGATATGCTCTCTCCGCTCGCCGAAATGATCGCCCAGGCGGCGCAGACGAGCCAGCTGTGGATCGTCACCCATTCCGAGCGGCTGGCCGCCGAGGTGGAGGCGCGCTGCGGCGTGCGTGCGAAACGGGTCGTGCGCAATGACGGCGCGACCTGGATCGACGGCATGCGGCTGACCGGCGCGATGGCTGACGATGACGAATGAGGCCACCGTCATCTTTGCGGTTTTCTTCCCGCAGCGGCGGGGGCATCTTCGCCGGCGATGAGCAGCGATTCGACCGACCTTTTCGGGGAAAAACTTTTCGCGCGCACCGTGCCCGTCCTGGTGCCGGTGCCGACGCCGGTTGCCTATTCCTACTGCGTGCCGGAGGGCGTGGCGGTCGAGCCGGGCTCCATCGTGCAGGTGCCGCTCGGGCCGCGGCTGGTGCCGGGCGTCGTCTGGGACGGGGCGGACGACGGCAAGGTCGATCCGAAGAAGCTGCGCCCCATCGAGAAAGTCTTCGACTGCCCGCCGCTTTCGAAGGAGATGCGCGATTTCATCGACTGGGTCGCCGCCTATACGCTGACGCCGCCGGGCCTTGTCGCCCGCATGGCGCTGCGCGCGCCGGCCGCCTTCGACCCCGAGCCGATGATCGAGGGCCTGCGGTTCACCGGCCACCGGCCGGAGCGGCTGACGAGCGCGCGCGAACGGGTGCTGGAACTGGTCGAGGACGGCGTGCCGTGGACCCGCTCGGGCCTCGCGCATGCCTCGGGCAGTTCGACGAGCGTGATCGACGGGCTGGTGAAGCAGGGTTCGTTCGAGACGGTCTTCCTGCCGCCGCCGCCGGTCGTGGCCGCGCCCGATCCCGACTACGCGGCGCCGCGGCTCGAAGGGCCGCAGACGGAAAGCGCGGCAGCGCTCGTCGAGAGCGTCCGCAAGGGCGAATTCTCCGTCTCGCTGATCGACGGCATCACCGGATCGGGCAAGACGGAGGTTTATTTCGAGGCCATCGCCGAGACGCTGCGGCGGGGCAGGCAGGTGCTGATCCTCCTGCCGGAAATCGCGCTGACGGCGAGCTTCCTCGAACGCTTCCAGGATCGCTTCGGCGCAAAGCCCGCCGAATGGCATTCCGACCTCGCCCCGCGCATCCGCGAAAAGGTCTGGCGGCAGGTGACGACGGGGGACGTGAGGGTTGTCGCCGGGGCCCGCTCGGCGCTGTTCCTGCCCTTCGAGGACCTCGGCCTCGTCATCGTCGACGAGGAGCACGACCCGGCCTACAAGCAGGAGGATCGGGTCTTCTACAATGCGCGCGACATGGCGGTGGTGAGGGCCCGCATCGGCGATTTTCCCGCCGTACTCGTCTCGGCGACGCCCTCGGTGGAAAGCCGGGTCAACAGCGATGTCGGGCGTTATCGCAAGCTGCACCTGCCGACGCGCTACGGCGATGCGGCCCTGCCGGACCTGCACCTTGTCGACATGCGCCGCCATCCGCCGGCGCGCGGCGGCTTCCTGTCACCCGTCCTCCTGCGCGGCATCCAGCGCACCATCGAGAAGGAGGAGCAGGCTCTGCTCTTCCTCAACCGGCGCGGCTATGCGCCGCTGACGCTCTGCCGGGTCTGCGGCCATCGCTTCCAGTGCCCGCAATGCTCGAGCTGGCTGGTGGAGCACCGGTTCCGCGGGCAGATTCAGTGCCACCATTGCGGCTATGCCGAGCGCACGCCGGAAGCCTGCCCGGAATGCGGCACCTTCGACCATCTCGCGGCCTGCGGGCCGGGTGTGGAGCGCATCGCCGAGGAGGTGGAGCGGCATTTCCCGGAGGCGCGGACCATCGTGCTCTCCTCCGACCTCATGGGCGTCAAGCGCCTCCGGCTGGAACTCGAAGCCATCGCGCGGGGCGAGGCGGATATCGTCATCGGCACGCAGCTCGTCGCCAAGGGGCACAATTTTCCCCTGATGTCGCTGGTCGGCGTGGTGGATGCCGACCTCGGCCTTTCCAACGGCGATCCGCGGGCGGCCGAGCGCACCTTCCAGCTTCTCTCGCAGGTGACGGGCCGCGCCGGACGCTCCGGCCTCAAGAGCCACGGCCTCATCCAGACCTACCAGCCGGCCCATCCGGTCATGCAGGCCATCGTCTCCGGCGATGCGCAGGCCTTCTACGACCGTGAGATCGGCGAGCGCGAGAAGGCGCTGCTGCCGCCGTTCGGCCGGCTCGCCTCGGTCATCGTCTCGGCCGACAGCCGGGGCGAGGCGGAGGGCCATGCGCGCGGGCTCCGGCAGGCCGCGCCCCAGGTTTCCGGCATCTCGATCCTCGGGCCGGCGGAGGCGCCGCTGGCGCTGGTGCGCGGACGCCACCGTTTCCGCCTGCTCGTGCACGGGCGGCGGGGCAGCGACATGCAGGCCTTCCTGCGCGCCATGCTGGCGAACGGGCCGAAGGAGCGCGCCTCGTTGCAGGTGCAGCTCGACATCGATCCGCAGAGCTTCCTGTGAGGCGCATGGTTAACAAAGAGTTGTGCGAAGTCGGCCGGCCCGCTTTAGCGCGCCGCGCGGCTGTGCGATAGAACGGCACGGGCGGACGGGAGAGATGCCGTGATGGAATTCTACATTCCCACCGAAACGGGCGAACTGGCTGCGTTCTGCGCCGCCGCCGTGACCGGGCTTCTGGGGCTCTTCGCCCTCTTTGCGCCGCGCACGGCGCTGAAGCTGGCGGGCCTCCAGACACGGGACGGCAGCCGCGAGGGACTTGCCTTCGTCCGCTCGGCCGGCGGCTTCTATGCGGGTCTGGCGATCGTCGCGCTGATGATGGCGCAGGACTGGATCTACATGGCCATCGGCGGCGGTTTCGCGCTGGCCGCCTTCGGGCGCATCCTCTCCCTGATGTCGGACGGCGCCTTCACCGTGAAGAACCTCCTGGTGCTCTTCGCGCAGGTGGTTCTCGGCGGGCTGCCGCTTGCCTACGTCTTCGGCTTTTTCTGAGGATCGGGCGGGTTTTTCCCGGCCGGAGGACAAAACGGACGGCGCGCAGCCAACTTTTGCCGCGACTGTGGCCGACTTATGGCGCATTCCTGCGCCGCGCGTGTTGCGAGTCCGGGTTTCCTATGCTAGACGAACCGCGAAATTCAGGAAAAGCGGGCGAAAAACCTGTGGGAACTGAAGATTACAGCAACGATTTCAGAAAGTTAGGACTGTAGCCCCGCTGCCGGCCGACGCTCTGGATGAAACGAAGAGAAACTTGTGCCCGTGGCAGACACTTCCCAGCTTGTTTCCGGTGTTGCAGAAAGATACGCGTCCTCGCTTTTCGACCTCGCTCAGGAAGCCGGTTCGGCTGACAGTGTCGGTGCCGATCTCGACCGTTTCCAGGCCCTGATCGACGAAAGCGCCGACCTGAAGCGGCTGATCGTCAGTCCCGTCTTCTCCGCCGAAGATCAGACCAAGGCCATCGCGGCCGTCGTCGCCAAGGCCGGTATTGCGGGCCTCGTTGCGAACTTCCTCAAGGTGGTTGCGTCCAATCGCCGCCTCTTTGCGGTTCCGGGCATGATCAAGGCCTACCGCGCCATCGTCGCCCGCGCGCGCGGCGAAATCACCGCCGATGTCACCTCGGCCCATGCGCTGACCGCAGCGCAGGAAACAGAATTGAAGGCGGCGCTGAAAGGCGTCACCGGCAAAGACGTGGCGATTGCCGTCACCGTGGACCCGTCCATTCTCGGTGGTCTGATCGTCAAGGTCGGATCGCGCCAGATCGACACGTCCCTTCGCACCAAACTCTCTACTCTTAAGCTTGCACTGAAAGAGGTCGGCTGATGGATATCCGCGCCGCGGAAATTTCCGCAATTCTCAAAGATCAGATCAAAAACTTCGGCAAAGAGGCGGAAGTCTCGGAAGTCGGCCAGGTGCTTTCCGTCGGTGACGGCATCGCCCGCGTTTACGGCCTCGACAACGTCCAGGCCGGCGAAATGGTGGAATTCCCCGGCGGCGTCCGCGGCATGGCGCTGAACCTGGAAAGCGACAACGTCGGCGTCGTTATCTTCGGTTCGGACCGTGACATCAAGGAAGGCGACACCGTCAAGCGGACCGGCGCCATCGTGGACGTCCCGGTCGGCCCGGAACTGCTCGGCCGCGTCGTCGACGCGCTCGGCAACCCGATCGACGGCAAGGGCCCGATCAATGCCAAGCAGCGCGCCCGCGTCGACGTCAAGGCGCCCGGCATCATTCCGCGCAAGTCGGTGCATGAGCCGATGTCGACCGGCCTCAAGGCCATCGACGCCCTCATCCCGGTCGGCCGCGGCCAGCGCGAGCTCGTCATCGGCGACCGCCAGACCGGCAAGACCGCGATCATCCTGGACACGATCCTGAACCAGAAGGCGATCCACGACAACGGCCCGGACGGCGACAAGCTGTACTGCGTCTACGTCGCCATCGGCCAGAAGCGTTCGACCGTCGCTCAGTTCGTGAAGGTCCTCGAAGAGCGCGGCGCTCTCCAG